>Ga0181349_1000184_pt1 | contig 25805 bp, 27 predicted proteins | sample Su13VDMM110SD_FD_130106 | JGI IMG/M metagenome (GOLD analysis project Ga0181349, IMG submission 130106) | Freshwater viral communities from Lake Michigan, USA - Su13.VD.MM110.S.D | ecosystem: Environmental > Aquatic > Freshwater > Lake | place: USA: Michigan | collected 2013-07-16 | reverse complement strand
CATTTGTATTGTTGGATTATTATCTGGAACCTGTAAAGATAAAATTGAATTAAGTCCTTTACCTAGAAAACATTTGCTATAATTATTTTCATATGTTGGAGGTAGTAAATTTGATTGATAATTGCTTGTTGAATCCTGAACATTAATAGAATTTCCACCATAAACATTTACTTGATAACCAGAAGCAGTATTAATAGATTGAAAACTTCCATCTTGCATAGATATTAACCCAGTATCAAAATTTAAAATCATTGTATTGGAAGTATTAGAAATAGACCCAGTCAATCCTATATTTTGAACACCTGTAATGTCAAAACCTGATGCATTTACATTCGCCACTGCCGGAAAAACCGACCACAATGAAGCATCGGCGGGATCACCAGTTGCGCCAGTTGCACCAGTATTACCCATTGCACCAGTATCACCCATTGCTCCAGTTGCACCAGTATCACCCATTGCACCAGTTGCGCCAGTATCACCCATTGCACCAGTTGCGCCAGTATCACCCATTGCGCCAGTTGCGCCAGTATCACCCATTGCACCAGTTGCACCAGTATCACCCATTGCACCAGTTGCGCCAGTATTGCCCATAGCACCAGTATAACCAGTATCGCCCATAGCACCAGTTGCGCCGGTATCACCCATGGCACCAGTTGCGCCAGTATCGCCCATAGCACCAGTATAACCAGTATCGCCCATAGCACCAGTTGCTCCAGTTGCGCCAGTATCGCCCATTGATCCAGTTGCACCAGTAGCGCCAGTATCACCAGTTGCCCCAGTATTTGTATTGGTTCCGGGGATACCTTGTGCACCAGTTGCCCCAGTTGCTCCAGTATCTCCCATTGCTCCAGTTGCTCCAGTATTTACCGCAGTTCCAGGAATCCCTTGTGCGCCAGTAGCTCCAGTAGCACCAGTAGCACCAGTTGATCCCGTAGCCCCAGTATTACCCGTAGCCCCAGTACTACCAGTGGCCCCAGTATAAGGATCACCAGTATATGCCTGTGTTTGTACGGAGCCATCTACAAAAGCTAATGATGTAATTTCTCGCAAATTTGTCGCGGAATCTTGATAATAATTTTCTGGGTTGGGTAGTGAGTCATCTGCAACATATCTTAACTGATTATGTTCAAAACTTCCCTTGAATATGGTTCGGCCTGACATCTCTAAAAATCTTTTACCGCTTTTTGATATACTTTTTCTTTGAAAAAGTGCTTTACCAAAAATTACTTTATTATATAATCATATATATAATCTATTGAAATAAATTAAAATATTATGTCATTCAGATCTGGATTATCACAAAGAACTACATTAACAGGCATTTTTTTTAATAATTCAGAATGCGTCACATATGCAAACACAGAAACTAATTTATCATTATTGGCGTCATTGCAATATGTGCAAAATTTCACAAATTATTTTATTTATTTAACTTATCTACAACCAAGTAGCCCAGCATTTCAGGGTGATATGAACGGCGAAAATATTACTTTATCTGGTAATTTATCAACGCCGACTATAAATGGGTCATGTACTTTTACAGGCTCGCCAAAGATACAAAATCAAAATATTGAATATGATTTATTGGGAGAAATTAAAATAGTTATGAATGAAATCCCAAATAATTATTTACTTTGTGATGGTTCAAGCATCTCAACAACTAATTATCCAGATTTATTTAATCTAATTGGGTATACATATGGTGGTAGTGGTAATACTTTTAATTTGCCAAATTTTGAAAGCAAGTTTCCAATTGGCGCAAATTCAAGCAATAGTAATTTTAATCCTACAAGTAATTTTGCATATGGGAATAATACAACTGGTGCGACTAATACACAGGCGGTATCATATACGGCACCAAATAATGTAAGTTTATTAACTCAAGCTCCGCCACACGCGCATAATGTAGTTCCCGCAGTGCATTCTCATTTTATGCCTGTACAATCAATAACCAATGTCTTTTTTGTAACAAGTGAGGAAGGGGCATTTGTGCCATTTGTACAGGAAGCCCCTTCGCCCCAACCTAATACAATTAATAGCGCAACAACTGGTGTATCTGTTTTAGGAAGTGGCCCCTCTATTCAAAGTGTTGATACGGTAAGTGGACTTTCTGGGGTAAATATAACACCAAGTTATATATCCGTATTTTATGCAATTTGTTATTTACAAAATTAAATTTATCTATATTAGATAAATAAATATACTAATATATAGTTGTAATATTTTGTAATAAAATGCCAGCAAAAGTAATTGATTATTCTAAAACTATTATTTATAAAATTGTATGCAATGATTTAGCCATAACAGATTTATATGTTGGATCCACTACTCATTTTACAAGAAGAAAGAATGAGCATAAATGTAGATGTAATGGTGGGACTAAAAAATCAGAATATAAAATTTATCAAACAATTAGAAATAATGGCGGTTGGCTTAATTGGACAATAGTTCAAATTGAAGAATTTCCATGTGCAAATGGGAATGAGGCAAGAGCGAGGGAGCGATATTGGATTGAAGAATTAAGTGCAAAATTGAATATAGTAATCCCAACCAGAAGCAAATCCGAATGGGAAATGGAATATTATAAACAAAATAAAAATACTAAACTTAAAGAATGGCGAGAGTTAAATAAAGATAAAATTAAAGAAGTCAAAAAAAAATATCAAGAAGATAATAAAGATAAACTTAAGGAACACAAAAAAGAATATATGGCATCGCATAAAGATGATAAAAAAGAGTATGATAAAAAATATCGAGATTTAAATAAAGATAAAATTAGAGAACGGCGATCACAGACATACACATGTGAATGTGGGATTACTTGTAAATTTGGGAATAGATTAGGACATTTCAAATCATTAAAGCATTTATCATTTATTGCACAAAAAGATAATATTATCGAAAATTAAATTTATCATTCTAATATAAGATCATCTTTTTTTTGTGATGAGTTATCGGAGTGCACTCTCTCAAAGAGAGTTGGATGGAATTTATTATGATAATTCCTCGGCCACAAATCAATCAGTTTCTGAAACTAATACTTCATATCTGGCTAATTTGTTATATGTACAAAATTGGGTCGCACAGGCATATTCTGGCTTTATGACCATTTTGAACCCAATATTCACAGGTACACTATCTGGTCCGAATATAACATTAACTGGTGAATTATCTGTTCCAACTATTACAAGCAATACGAATTTTACAGAAATACCAACTATAACAACTGGTGGAAATACATATAATGTTGGAACTTCTCCAGCGGGTACCATTAAAATGTGTATAAGTAATAGTAATATACCAGTGGGTTATATTCTATGTAATGGTGGATCATACTCCTCAACCGATTACCCTAATTTATTTAATGCTATACAGTATACTTATGGTGGGTCTGGATCAAGTTTTAATGTTCCAAATTTTGAAAGCTACTTCCCAATTGGTGGAAATTCAAGCAATGTCAATGGTAACCCAACATCAAATTATGCAACTGGCAATGGTACCAGTGGTGCAACTAATACATTTTCTACTACGGCTAATTTTGGTGGATCTTCAACCGCAGTTGCGCCATTAATGACGGTTGTGCCTAGCCACACCCATTCTGTAGATGATCCTGGTCATTCTCATGAGTCGGTTGTTTATGTGGGACAGGCACCATATTTGACATTACCGCCAACTGGTCAACAATGTATAATTCCGGTTTTTGGAAGCACTACTCTATCAACTACCGCAAGTACTGCAAATGTTATAATTGGTAATACTGGTACTGATATACAAACCACCGATACAATTTCCAATTTAACTGGAGTAAATGTAAGTCCGCCATATGTTGCCTGCTTTTTCTACATCGCAACTGGGTAACATAATAAATAATTATTTTTTTGAATTATTAAATCCCCTAAAGTATATAATAAGTTAAATTTTGAACACTTTGACAAATCAAATTTAAAGTTTTCTACAAGATGTGTGCCGACAGAACTATATTAAATCCAGCTAATGCAAATGCTCTAAATGGGGTATTCAATGGGGCAGGAACATCAAACATTTACGCTAAAACATTTACTACAACGGTTGGCGGAACATCAACTTTTGATGCTGTTAACATAGCTGGTGTTTTAAATTGTGATACTACTATTACCGCGGATGGTGGTATTACTGCCCCAACATTTACTACATCTGCTGGCGGAACCTCCACTTTTAATGCTGTTTTAATGACTGGTGATTGCACTTGTAATAGTAGTATTACAAGTACAGAATTTATTTTAGACGGCAATGGTTCTACCAATAACCCAACAATAACAACAAATGCCGGCAATAATTTTGTTGTATCTACTGCTTCAAATTCTGGTTTAACAATAAGTAGTACATCTGGCAATGCAACTTTTACTCCTGGGGCAAGTGGTGTTTCGGTAAATAATGGTATTACTGCTTCAACATTTACTACATCTGTTGGCGGAACCTCCACTTTTGATGCTGTTAACATAGTAGGCACTTTAACTTGTCCAACCTATTCAGGAGGAATTGGTATGGTAGTTCTTACAGGTCTAAACCCAGGTTCAATCTTAACTGGAAATGGATATACATTTACAAGTGTTGAAATTCCCAATTTTGTTGGAAGTGCCTCAAGTGCATTTGTAATAACTAATAATACACCACAGGCTACACTGCCAATCTTTTACCCCCTTACATTTAATGTCAACTTTGTAAGTACATCTGGCACTAGTACCTTTGTTGATCTAACCGTTGTAAATGCTGGTTCTATTTCATATAGTCCCATTCTTACTTTATCCATCATCGCAATGAATTAAATCAAAAAAAAATAAAAATATATAGATATAATGCAGGTATTATCTGAGATATTTCTGACCTTACTTGTCTCTTCAGGGGTAGGATTAGTATTAGCAATTATAAAAATTTTATATAAAAGTAAGTGTAAGACAATCGAGTGCTGTGGCATCTTAAAATGTGAGAGGGATATAGAGCATGAGGTTGAGTTGGATGAAAGGGAGCCACCATCACCAAGGCCAGAAAATAATACTAGCCAGCGAGTCTAATTATAAATTTATTTTTTTATGATCTTATAAATTTAATGTGTATTAAAGATTAGAAATAACATAGTATAAACAATTTAAAAATTTAGATATTAATATTTTAATATGGCACAAATAACAGAATATCAAAATTATACTATTACAGGAGTGAGAATTGTAAAAAAATATGATTTTATAGATGAGATATGGCAAATGATAAAAGAATATATGGGGGTTGATCATGGTATTCCAGTATCATTTATTCCAAGATTTTTAAAATTAACAAAAATTCATATGAGTGGTGTATCTGGCATTCTAATATGCATGGATTATTATATGGGTGGGTGTAATATGAGAACTTATAAAAAAAATAGACTAATAAAAAATATATTAACAATATTTTGTAATGAATTTTCAAAACGACCATTACATATCAGAAATGCTAAAATGCTGTTAGCAATGGACTATATGAATAGAATTTGATATTATCTAATTACTTTTTTTACAATAAAATAAAAAATAAATATACTTTAGATAAATATATATGATAAATATATCTATGTTACATAAATAATCGTAATTTTAAAATAAAAATATCATTAGATATGTATTATATGGATAAATATAAGGTAAAAATACCGGTATATTTCCAATTAAACAAATAAAATAGTTAAATTTTACAGTTATAATTTATCTAATGAGATATTATAATGTAAAAAAAGTAATTAGATATTATTTATGGTATTATTTATCTAATGTTTATTTATTTTTTTATTTTATTGTAAACTATCTAATATTATTTTTTATTTTTTTGCTTTAAATGGTGGCAAATTCCTCGATCCTCGTATTTTTTGTTTTAATTTAATTTGTTTATTTAAATTGGCCGTATCGATCTCATCGACCGTTAATGGTGTAGACTTATTTATGCGTTTAGTTGGCCTATAGACTGGATATCCCCCATCTCCAACGCTTTTCCAATTTTCCAAAAACCATCGTTCTAAATCATGCTCTCTATGATCTTCTTTATAGGTTCCTCCCAGTTTCTTATATGTTTTAACTATAAATCCACTTTTATATGCACTTGGTTTGTCATATATGATATTTGCATATTCTTTTACTGCTTCATATAGTTCTTTATTTACAGGGACGGGCATTATGCTTTTATATATATATAATAAAAATATATTATATCATGTCTTATATATATTCGAACTTTTCAATACGTGAGATATCAACAATCATAAACGAAATGGAACAAAGCCCAGATGTTGTCTATCTTGATGTCGTCGTGTCTAATATTAATAGTGGCAGTGCTTCTAATTACGCAAAAGTATTTGCGGAATACAATGAGGCTAGAACCATACCATATTTATATGATCCAAATGAGTATTATGGCGCTGTTGTTCAATTTACCTTAGACAATACTTCCACGCCATTATTGGAAGCCCAAATTGAGCCTGATCAAGCCAATGCAAATCTGACAATATATAATGTTGGATTATCTTATGGTGCAAGTAATATTATAGTACCAATTACTTATGTCCCACAAAATGCCACTGCAGTTGAGCCATTACCACCAAGCGCATTTCCAAATGGCATACAAGATTTGAATACTGGATACTATAGTATATTTTCATATAATTATTTTTGCCAATTGGTAAATACTGCATTCGCAACCGCATTGACTCAATTAATAGCATTAGCCCCAGCAATTCCAATTACTACGAATCCACCATTTATTAAATTTGACCCAACCACGGATTTATTTAGTATAGAAGTTGATCCAATATTTAATCAAACGACCGCAGTGACACCAATTAATATATTGATGAATAATGCATTATATTATTTATTTTATTCATTTCCAGTTTCCAGAGTTGCAATTGGGGCAAATACATATTTTGAATTAATTTCAACCAATAATACTATTACATCAGTAACAGTCCCAGCGCCAGCAACTATATTATTACAAGAGCGAAATAGTACTAATCTCTGGGATCAAGTATCATCAATTTGTATAACTTCTCAGACTATACCGGTCGTAAGATCGCAAACACTTGCTCCTGGTTTATATTATGAGGGCGGTATAATAAGATCTCCTAATAATTCATTGACTCAGCCCATTCTTCTAGAATTTTCAGTTCAAAATTCTGAATATAATAGAAGTATCACATATAACCCAACTGCGCAATACAAGACATTCTGCTTAAACAGCGACCCACCCCTATATAACTTTGATATCAAATTCTGGTATAGATCATCTACTGGAATATTGCGACCAATAGAGTTAAACAGTGGGGCAAGTCTTACCGTTAAGATTGGATTTTTTAAAAGAAAAGTCCATTCGGCACTAAAACCAATGCATTAAATACATTCTAAGACATATATGATTGATTAAGCATAATTATTTTTTTACATCGTATTAAACATTAGCATATATAAACATATAAAAACATAAATTTAAATATGCCAGATTATGCGAATGGAAAAATATATAAAATTGTTTGTAATATTACTGGAGAGCAATATATTGGAGCGACTACGCAAAATTTAAGCCAACGATTGACCGGACACGTAAGGCGCAAAAATACGGATAAGTGTTATAAATCAAAAGAAATAATATTAAGGGGCGATTATCAAATTGTATTAATTGAAAATTATCCATGTGGTAATAAAGAAGAATTAGAAAGAAAAGAAAGAGAGCATATTGAGGCCAATATATGTGTTAATAAATATATACCAACCAGAACACGTGAAGAATATATTGAGACTAATAGAGAACTAATTCTTTTAAGAGGTAAAGGGTGGTATGAGAGGAATAGGGGATGTTGTAAAGAATATCGGGAATCCCATAAAGAAGAAATAAAATTGAAAAAAAAAGAATATTATAACAAGAACAGAGAATCACTGATTTTAAAACAAAAAGAATATAGAGATAATCATAAAGAAGATATTGCTTTAAAAAGCAAAGAATGGTATGGTGCAAATAAAGATGAAATTAATCGCAAAAGAAGAGAATCTCGTAATAAAAAGAAACAGGAAAAAATGGAGGCAGTTGATCCTATAATTTGAGTTGACCTAATAATTATTTATTTTTTTTTTATACTCTATTACATATAATAAGCATTTTTTGACAGAATAGTTTTTGTCTTAGTTTAAAAGTAATTCAAGATGTCACACGAAATTGAAGGAATACGCATAACTGATTCCAGAATCAATGACTTGACCAATGATTTAACATTTGGTGTATACGATGGAGCTAGTCAAAGTACATATCAACAATTTCCGTGGAATAGTGCATCAAATTCATCACTTACGGCAAACATCCAAATTCCCTCTGAGTCGATTGTATCGGATGCCAGAGTTCTATGGAAATCTGATCTTAATTTAACTATTACCGTGGGAAATGTCCCAGCTGGAACCCAAGCCTTCCAATATGGTTTGACCGATTCTCTTAACAGCTACCCTCTTCAATCTTTAATTACTACCGCATCCCTTACAATCAACAATGCCACATCATCCACAAACATGCAAGATATCCTTCCATTTATTAAACTATTAGAGGATTGCGATTCTCTTGATAAAATGAACTCTACTTCTCCCGATTATGTTAATGAATACTGGGGAATGTATTCTGATGCTATTCTTACTAACTCTAACCCAATGGCATCATACAATGAGGCAAGTTATGATAATGCAAGAATTCCAAACGGTGCATACCCTGCAACGATCACGGTTCAACATTATATCGCTGGAGTTCTTACGAATGCATCACTGATCTCAACTGCCACCACTGATACATGGACTATTTACCTTACATTTAAGGGACTGACCGAGCCATTCTTGGCATTAGCACCATTTACTAACAAAGATTTTAACAAGGCTGGCTTGCTTGGTGTTAACAACTTGGCAATGACTTTAAATGTTGATTCCGCATGCAAGAAGGTCTGGGCAACTGGAAATTCCTCAGTGAATTCAGGAGCAACTGGGCTTACCAGTTATATTACAGCTGTTACATTAGGAAATCCTTCCAGCAATGGATTAGGATTCACAAATGCCAGACTATTATTTAACTTCTTGACATTAACTGATTTGCAATATTCTAAAGTAAGTACAAGATCAGTCACAAATTATACGGATTATAGCCGTTATATCTCACCAGCTTCAAGTTCTCCAGTTGTCGCATCCGGCGGTTCTGGTTCGGTGGCATTCCAAAACATCCAATTAAATCAGATGGATTTTGTCTGTGTCTACTCAAAAGGTAGGCAAGTAGTGTGTTAAAAACACACTGCAACACGTCCAAACTGCGGGGACATCTCGTTAGGTCTATAATACTAAGTTATATGAGAAATCATATAATGGCTATAGTTAACAACTATAGGTATAGTAAAAAGTTATAGAATAGAGAAAATCCGCAACCAAGCCCCTAAGTCCGTTATGCAAGGATATGGGGAAGGCTCAACGACTAAATGGAGGTGGGGATGAGGAGATTAGCAATCTTCTATGATTCCTTAAGATATAGTCTCGTCTTTACCGAGAGGTAAAGTTAAGATCACGACCCAACTTACTGGTTTTTGCCTTAAGAGTACCAATTGAGCAACAAAATTGGTCATATACTGATTCATTCCTAAAAGTCAACTCAGTTTCAATCACTTTGAATAACACATCCGGTATTATTGCCAGTGCCGATATTACTAACTTATTTAATATGAGTATTGATAGTGGATCGCATCAATCATTCTATTCATTTAATGGCCAAGCAAATGCCATTCAAAGTGGTGCATCAGTTACGGTTCCTACTATGGGTTCCATGATGGTGATCAACCCCGCCAAATACTTATGCTTAAATCCTCTTTTGTCCAACTCTAGTATTGGACAATTTAACTTACAAATTACTATCTCTTCATTTACAAATCAATTCCCATTTTCAATTCAACCACAAGGAATCATAATGTGCGTGAATTCAGGCTATTTTGTCACCGAGACCGGATCAAGTAGTATTTTCACAGCAGTGCTTGACAGACAAATTGTTCTTGATACTAAACAAGAAGATGAACACCACAGTGTTATTGATGAAGAACTTTACAAACGAAGTGTTGGCGGTCGCCTTCACCGTGGATCATCTGGGGTTTCTAAAATGGCTCGCATGATGGGGCGCAAGAAGGGTCACAAATCAGGAAGTGCACCAAGTGCAAGTGAGCCAGAAATGAATGTCTCAGGCCTTAAGAAGCTTTTAGGCAAGAAAAAGAAATAAATGCCATTGTCTCGACAAAAACAACATAATTTAATATAACAATAATAAATATAAAAATAAGTACATCAAAACTAAAATCGTAAAATAGTTAATAAATATTTTTTTTTGTAATGAATATGATCATATTGATATATAAGCAAAGTACGAAAAAATGCATTCGATTCTAAGTAATCAGAGATTGATCAATGAGCTTAATGCGATAAAAGATGATTTCATACAATCCAGACCACACATGCAAATGAGTGTATTCAAGGCAACGAGAAGGGGTGATGGGAGAACTAATAAATTAGATAATGCGGAACAACCAAGATTTTTGCGCGGAGGTGGGAGTCCAAGTTTTCAAAAACACCCATTAGGCTATCAACCACCAGGAGGAGGTACCCCAACTCCAGACCCTTTATTTTCTGGTGTTGTGGATAGACCAGTGCCAAAAAATAACAGAGGTGGCGCGATGTTAAAAGCCCCCTTACCCCTAACTGGCGAATGTTCTGATTCTGATTCCGATTGTGAAGGGGCGGGAGTACTTAATGGTTATAGTTCAAGCGATGATGAGGATGACTATGACGATGGTGCCGGATTGGTTGATGATATAAAAGAAAAATTTAGCAAAACAAAAGAATATGTTAAGGGCAAAATCCCAACTAAAGCCCAAATTCAAAAAGTAAGTAATGACGTATATAAATTGATCACATCAAAGGAGGCTGCAATGTTGGGGGTTGCTGGATTACAAGTTGCCGTTGGTGCATTAATTGCGTCAAAACTTGGGCCATATGGTGCACCATTAACCGCTGCAGTTAATAGTCAAATTAATAAAGTTGTTGCTAAACACATAAAAAATCCATCCGAGGCACAAATGAAATCTTCTATCAGAGCAAGGCCAATAAATCGCCAATTATCTACTACCATGGAAGAAAGTGATGAAGAAGAAGCCTTAATGCCACGAGGTGGTAAAATGAAGCCCAAAGGCAAAAAGAAACCCGCTCCAATTGTTGGCAAAAAAAGGGGGGAGAAGGTCAGAGGTGCGGTGGTTGCCGAGGTGATGCGAAAAAAAGGATTATCACTTGGTGCTGCAAGTAAATATGTAAAGGATCATAATCTATATTAAATAATTAATTGGAATATTATTTTTTTTGTATTATTATATCTATCAAGCAACAAGTCAAAATGCCACCCAAAGTAAAAAAGTATGTTGAGGATCCAAGCGCTAATGCCGGGGTTGTAAAGGCAATAACAGGAAAAATCCAATCATTTATTAAAAAGAATAAATTAGCCACTGCATCATCGGTAACCACTGCATCATCGGTAACCGCTGCGACTGCGCTTGCAATTACTATTGGATATGTACTCGCTACTGGAAGTGGGCATGATTATCTTATGGGACAATCTGATGCAATTATTAATGAAACTAAAAAATTTATTGCCAATAATGGACAAGAATTAATAAATTATTTTACACAAATGGGATCAACTACTAAAACATCAATTAGTCAATTTGTGAAACTAGCCTTAGTCACTATGGGAAATATATATTATAGGGGGAGAGGTATGGAGGGTGGGGATCTAGAAAATAAAGATTCCAAAACTTTTGCAGATAGAGCAAAATCTACCATAAAATATGTTGGGAAGTCAATTTATGATGCAGTTGTAAGTGAAACTGGGCAGGCAATTGGACAGGGATTACTTTTTACATTGATATTGGCTGGTGTTGCGTATGGAATGGGGCCACGTGCTGCACAATTTGCAAGACCACTACTTGAAAATATACAGAATCGCATGTCAAGAAACGAGCCCGCCGTCGATATGCCTATGTCAAATAAGGAAAGATTGTATTGGGAAACGGTACAAAGGATTGTAAACTCAAAATCTGATCCTACTAAAGAAACTAATGCCCTTAGGAGTATAAGGAAGGATCACTTCCCAGACTACGCTACATACCATAGAAACCACCCAGAACTAATGACCGAAATACTCAGTGGGCGGGGCTTAAAAGATACCGGTGGGGGGGTTACTGATTATATTAAAGATAAAGCACATCAAGCCCATAAATATATTATGTCTGAAGATGGCAAGAAATTAGGCAAAACCGCATTAACCGCATTAATACTCGCTGCAATTTCAAAAGGCGTAACTGATGCTGCATCATATGAAATTTATGAATATGCAAATAAGCCCAACAGAGAGAGAGACGTGTATAACAAATATAGAGAAAATAAATCTATGAGAAGTGCTGCAAAATATGCTAATGAACATCGTAAGGAAGACGGTTATTTCAACGATCCTGATATAAGACTTTAAAAAAGTAAAATATTTTTTTTATTATTTTTGGTATATGCTTATATATAAGCAAAATATTTAGAAATGTCAAGTCGTCAAGGTAAAAAACCGATAAAAAAAGAATCAAACTCAGACTCAGATTTTGATGATTTCATCATTGTTAAACAAAAAGCTAAAATGCCCCAAAAAGATCTTACCATGTCTCAAATAATATATAATATCATAACATCTGATTTTGTAAAAGGATTAAGCCAAGATATGATAAAATTTGTGGCCATGTTTTTATTAACATCTTATTTAAGAGGAGAACCTTTACCATTACATATATTTAATCGTGCCATTAATCGAGAAGTAAACGAGGCTTCCACGGCAGTAAATATCGCAACACAGACAGATCCTCAATTATATGATGAGGAGGATCCTGAATATAGATTGCCTGTGATGTTAAATGCATTAAGGGAATTTGAAGAGAGTAAGGATCCAGAAACAAAAACTGATATAGATGCCGTAGAGGAGGAATTTGGATTAGAATTTAGTCAACTTATGGAGGAATTTACTAATCCAAAAATGGGTGGACTTGGGCTAAATAAGAAACTAAAGGGCGGGGGTCAAGGTACCCGTAATGCACCTAGATCACGATTAGCAAGACCACCATTAGCTGAATTAAGGGAGGATTTTCAGTACGATAATATTTCAGAGGTAATTGCCGAGGCGATTGAATATGCCAGAAGGAATAATATACCATCCAGAGTACTAAGAACGGTATTGGAGCTATTAGCAAGGGCTGCGGTTTTTCTTCTTATTTATGGGGTAATCCATGTAGGGGCGACTTCTATTCAATATTTGATTGATAATTATATGGATTATAAAGCTATGTTTGTGCATTATATGAAAGAATATAAAAATAAAAGAATGCCAAAGACCGCAAATGATATCTCGGAAGATGCTGAGCATTATAAAAGTTGGGCAAAAGAAAATATTGGAGGGGATCTTAAAAAGGTCACAAAAAAAGATAAACTAATTAAAGAAGAAATGAAAGAAATAGAAGAATCAAATTGGTTTAAAAAATTTTATAAAAACACAATTAAGCCCACGGCTACTAAAATTTATGATGTTGCTACTTCCGATGAGGCCATAACTGCTGCAAAAATAACCGCACAGTTATTAATATTAAGTTTATTGATGTATACCGCCAATGAAACAAGGGGCGCAATGTATGAATATATAGGCAAACCTGCGTATGATAAAACTATGCAAGCATATCATGGAATGCAAAATCCATTAAAACATTTAAACGAAAGAGATCCAGAACTTATATCCCTTGATCCAGATAGTCCAAATTATAGAAATCCCGATTTTAATCCGTCGCGTAATAGATTAGATGAACTCAGTTATGAGAATAGGCTTGCATTTTTTAAACAAAATCCAAAAAGCACAACTATAAAACATTATCCAGAAATTACTAAAAAAGTATTAAGGGAATATAAACCAGCACGCCCTGAAACAATTGAGTTAGTAATTAAGCCAGAGACACAGAGAGACATTAAGCTGGGAGAACTTCGTGATCTTGGTAGTGAAAGAATAATGGAATATTTTAAGAAAAACCCAGAATCCGGACTAAAAGAATATTTTACGGAAGAAGGATTACTTAGTCCAATTTACCCAGAATCAAAAAAATCCAATATTAGTAGAAATCCTATATTCGATGCAATGCTTTACACACCAACAGAAGAATCAAAGGAGAATAAACCCAGTGTTAAAGAAAGAGCCAAAGCAATTGAAAGTAGAAACCCAAAACCAGTAGTTCCTAAAAAAACAAAAGGGGCTAGGGGTATTGGATTAAGCGATCACAAAAATAAATTTTATGAATTTATTGCATCAAAAGATGCTAAAAATATGGCAAAAGCAACCGCGGTTGGGTTAATTACTACAGTTTTAACAATATTGGCATCTCAAGGGGCAAAAAAAAATATATCAGTCGCTTCGATATCACCAAGTGAATCAAAAGAACAATACATGTCCCGAAACCCGGTTTCTGGTGAAGATCTGTCATATTATGGAATACCTAATTAATCAATGAGTGCATTTAATTCTTTTATATTTTTTTGAATATTTCTATGCAAACCCCACAAAATATAGGAACTATACAGACTTGCTGAGGGGGTAAGCGAGTCGATCAATTCCCTTTCTCTTGGATTACCATAGTGACGAGCCCAATAGTTTGCACGCAGATCCTTATTTCCGTGATCAATATACGTCCCACGAACTGGATTTAATAGTCCGAAATCGTATTTATCGCCATTTACTAAAGTTACTTGAAAACGTTTGCCCCTTTTTGTGCTTGCTCGTATGCTTTTAATTTTTTCTCCAGATTTTTCCATAACTGTATATATAAGCGTATTTTTTCTTTGAATATTTTTTCAAAGACAAAGTTAAAAAAATGGAAAACAAATCAGATTCACTCTCTTATATGGTAAGCGCAAATGACATAAAAAGAATACTTGGTGATAATATAAAAATCATTCGATTCCCAGATCTAGTAAATTATAATTCTATGCAAGAAGTATTGCCATTTCCAAATGATTGCGCGATAATATTCTTTCTTGATGAAGTAACCCCTACAAATAATATTGGCCACTGGACAGCTATAATGCGAAATGGTAATCGTTATGAATTTTTTGATTCATATGGTTTAAGTAGCAAAGAAGATCTAGATCATATTGATAAAGAAAAGCGCATTAAATTTGGGGAACAACATGATTATTTAAAAGAACTTGGTGGTAAAATGCTCTATCATAATCCAGTCCAATATCAGGTGTGGGATCCAAAAGTCGCAACATGTGGAAGATATGCAATAATAAGATTATTAGCATTTATGTCTGGAATTACCAATCCAAAATCCTTTTATAAATTTATGAACGATGCAAAAAAACAATATGGCGCAAAAAGTTTCGACGAATTATCCGTTATGTTAACAAGTAATTAATTAATTATTTAAATTTTATATTTAGATATTTACATTATATATAATATTTAAATTTATCAAAAACTTTTACAAATTATTTTTTAAGAAACACTTTCGAAAAATGGAAACAATTGATGATCTTAACAGCATAACAGCTGAAGCCGAACCAACTAAAAGAGAAATAGATTATTCTAAAATAGTCATTTATAAACTTGTTTGCAATGATGAAAACGTTACTGATTTATATGTTGGATCAACGACAGATTTTATAAAAAGAAAATATCAACACAAGAGTTGCAGTAATGGAAATACTTGTAAAGTTGCATCTTGCAAAATTTATACAATAATTAGAGAAACCGGTGGATGGGACAATTGGCAAATGGTGCAAATTGAAGAATTCCCTTGTGCAAATAGTGAAGAGGCCAGAGATCGTGAATTATATTGGCACGATCAATTAAATGCTACAATGAATACTAATAGGCCATTAAAATTATCCAATGCGGAATATTATAAACAAACCCGTGAGCATAGAAAGCAATATTATGAGCAAAATAAGCAAAAATTGATAGAATATGGTAAAAAACATTATGAGAATAACAAAACTTATTATACCGAATATTATCAAAAGAACAAAGAAAAAAATAAAGAATACCAAATTGAATATGGTAAAAAATATAGAGAAAAAAATAAGTTAAGATATGCGGAATATTCTAAAGAGTATTATAATGAGAATAAATCTCAGTTTAAACAATACTACGATGAAAATATTGATACAATAAGAGAGCGAAGTAAAAATCATTATGAAACTAATAAAGAAAAATATAAGGAATACTATAAAGCCAATATTGAAAAATACAAAGAAAACAATAAAAAATACTATGAGGAAAACAAACAAAAATTCACTGCAAAATATACATGTGAGTGTGGGGCGACATTTATGGTCTCAAATAAGTCTAACCATAACAAAGGACAAAGACATATTAATTATTTAAATTCACTAAAAGAAAATATTTAAAAATATAACTAATTTATTTTTGCTTTTTTTAAAATGTCCGACGAATTATTTGACAATCTTATTGAAACTATGGGTGGCGGGGTAAGGGCATATATGCCTGTTGAAGATGATGGTATAACAACAGATGAAGATATTGGTGGATCAAAAAGAAAAAATAGAGAAACTACTCAAAGTACCAAAGATGTATATTTGAAGAATATAATTAGGCTTAATGATAAGCAACCAATCAAAACAAAAAAGAATGGAAGTTTAGACTATGACTTTCTCAAGAATACTAAAAAAATATTAGAGCGCATTGAAAAATTGAAAGGTAATAGCCAAAGAACGTATTTGATATCAATCGTTACAACTTTGAGAGGGTTAAAACAATATGAACAAATTTACAGTTTTTATTATGATCTTATGATGAAAGTCGCGGAAGAATTGAAGAAAGGCGCAAACACGAAGAGTGAATCACAACAAAAGAATTGGATTGAACAAAGCGAAGTTAATGCCGTGTATGAGAGCTTAAAAGAAAAGGCTATACCATTACTAAATAAAAAGAAAGTGACCGATCAAGAATGGGCAATTATTCTAGATTTTGTTGTTTTAAGTTTATACTGCTTGCAACCACCAAGGAGGAACAAAGATTACCAGTTGATGTTGTATGTGAATGATAAAAATTTGATTGAAAATACTGAATTCAATTATTATTTGCCCAAGTTGAAAAAATTTGAATTCAATCAATATAAAACATCCGGAACTTATAACACTCAAGAAGTAGATGTAAATCCAGAATTGGTTGACATTCTGGCAAAATATGCGAAATTACATCCATTAAACAAAGGCAAAGATAAACAAAAGAATTTCTATTTATTGGTTAATTATAAAGGCGAGCCATTACTTGCGGTAAATGCAATTACTAGAATTTTGAATAAGATCTTTGGGAAACATGTAGGGGCTAGTCTCCTCAGGAATATATACTTATCCGATAAATTCAAAGGGCATATGGAAGAATTGGACAAGGTTACTAAATCAATGGGAACTAGCGCTCGCACTGGTCAGGATGTATATATTAAGATGGACAAATAAAAACTATAACTTCTTTTTTTTATTTTTTGTTTAATATAATGTCAAAATTAGGAACAACAACCGCGACACATTCTCACCATGGATTTCAAATACAATCAGTATTAGTGCCAAAAGATAAATTTACACGATCAGAGGCGATTAAATATATAAGAGAGCATTTCCAGTATAAGAAAATAGATTCTACGCAAAGAAAGAACTTTTATAGTTTCCGGCAGTTTGATCCGACCGAGAATTCGAAATATTTTACAAAAGTATTGGACAATGGTGTAGAATTAGTGTTTGAAAAGGCGCCAATTGGGAAGGACGGCATTAAACCGAGGGATCAGAACAAATTGGAGAAACTCCAAGGTGGAGCATTAAAAGTGTCCGAAATATATACAGTAATTAAAAATGGTTATACTTGGCCAAAGCTAAAAAACATGCCACAATTTACACTTGTAAAAGATCTATCAAGTAAATTTCATCAAGTATACGAGAATACAACGCAAAAAAGAATTATACTTAATTATACGGGAAGTAAAGGAATTATAGATCTATTAAATAATTTGGATTACTTATTTCAAACATATCCACTTACTCCACGATTTTTAAAGGCAAAAAAAGTATTTGATGATGTGTTAAAAATGTTTCCAAACTATACAATTACACTTGTATCGCACAGCCAAGGAGGAATTATTACAAGAGAATTATCGAGATTATATGGAGATGAAATATTTGAAATTATTGCTTTAAATCCAGGAGAATCATCTTTTGTGGAGAATATTAAATCTTTATTTGGGGAAGGCAAAAGAAATAAAAAAAATGAATATACTATTAAATCAGAAGCGGATTTTGCATCATTTTTTGCAAATAAGAATAAAAATGATATTGTTATACCTAAGGCATCAAATGATCCTATAAAAGAACATAAAACCGAAATATTATTAAGACTTAATCCAGATCTGGAAATTGGGAGAAAAAAATAAAATGCAGGCATTCAAAATACAATATCAGAGTTAAAGAATGGCAATTTTCGAAGTCTTACTGTTTTTCTATAACATTCTTGATATGTTTTATAATGACACAACATTGTCGCCTCGCTGTTTTTAATAATATCGCAATCTATTGCTTTCATTTCTCTTTTTTTTGCATTTAATCTTCTCTGATAAAATTTACTATATTCATTAACTTTATCACGGTTGGCATTATTCCATTTTTTAGTTGCATTTAATCGTTGCTGTCTTAATTTTTCATATTTTTCTTCAATTGATAAATATTGTGGAATTTCCATGTCCGCCTTGCTACTATTAGGATTGATTTGCATGTTTTTACTTACAAAAAATATTATGTATATATATCAATAGATATTTTAATATTTAATATAATTAATTCAATTTTGATTCTATATAGTCTAATTGGCCATTATAATAGTCTTTATCAGTTATTTTAAACTCCCCGGAATTAATAGCTTCTTCAAGTTTTACAAATCTTAAAAATGGTGGTAATATATCTTTTATTTTACTTTTAATTATATCATATGCATCAAGTCCCTCAAATCCTTCTAATAAATTTTTAATATTACTATAATACTGGACATCATCTACAGAATATAATTCATATGATGGCTCATAATATATACCATCCGCAACAAGTATTAAATGAATAGTTTGTTTTAAAATTGGGGTTTGATCAATATCGTCGACATCTGCATCAATAATACTACAACTAATTACAGCTTTTGCTTTAACATTAACAATTGGAAAACTGGCTTTGATAATATCATATAATGTTTGAGTATTTGTTACACACATTTCTTTTATATCATGTATTTTCTGATATTCTCGCATTACTCTACAGATTCGTGAAATTTCTAAATGAAACATTGATGTATATACATATCCTATACATATTTTTAATATAATATTTAGCATATTGTATTATTAGCGCAAAATAAACCAATGTATAGTGTTTGGGAGATTTTTCTCTCATTTGGGAAGTAAAAAGTCATTTTGGGAGGCAAAATATGAGTATATATTGCGTATATTACAGTATTAAGCATTAATAATCCAATATACGCAATAATTCAACAATTTCTTACAATAATTATAAACTGATATAATAATATTTTGATCACTGATAAATAATAATAATTTCAAATTTATAAATTCACTATTTATCTTGTAAAGTTGTAAATTATTACGTATATTGTATTATTATGCCTTAATATTGGATTATACTATATATTTGACTCTTAATTTGCCCCCCAAAATGACTTTTTACCTCCCAAATGATAGGTCTAGCCTCCCAAACACTATACATTGGTTTATTTTGCGCTAATAATACAATATACTAAATTTTGAATTAAATAATATTATATTAGAAAAATAAAATTGTATAATATATATAAATAAATATTTTTGTATTTTCTAAATTTTCAAATTAAAAATTACAACGCCATGAAAGATTATTTGAGAAAATCCAGTTTAGTTGGGGTAAAGATGACTGAAAAATATGATATTTCAAAAATGCGAAAAATATTAGTTGCTGATTATGATGAAACTATAACCGATGAGCATAAATATAAAACTTTAGATGAAGATGAAGTTAAAAAGATGAATAATTATATTTTAACCTATGGAACTGATGGAGAAAAAGAAATTATTTATGATTTTGGTATTACATCCGATTGTGATTATGGTAGATTGTATGCGGATAAATCATTTGGTATGTTTTGGAGTGCAGTCAAAAATACAGTTGCCGATGAAGATTATATTGATATTGACATGGTTAATAGTCAAGCAACTTTGATTTGGAATATTGCAATTAAAGATTTAAAAATGAACCCAGATAATTTACCACAATTACAATTATACATTACTAAAAGAGATGAATATTTAAAGAGAGTTTGTGATAGATATGAATGTAGTGCAAGATTAGCAAAGTTATTATTTACATCTTTGATGAATGGCGGAACATTATACGGATGGAAACTTAAAAATGAGATTGATCAATCTTTTGATATTTCTGAATTAAAACAATTTAAGGCTGAAATTGTTAAAATATCTGAAGAATTCTTTACAAGAAATCCAAAAGTATATTTAAAAGCTATGGAAGATGCAAAATTTGCTGAAAATGATAATAATATTCACATTAAATTATTATCAAGAGTTGTAAAAAATATTGAATCATTATGCTTAGAAAAGTTATATATTAGATGTGGTCGCCCAAAATATGGAAGTTTAGAACATGATGGAATAAGAGTTCAAAGAAGTTTATTTTCTGAGAATCCAGAAGAAGATGGTAAATTAGATTTATTTAATACTATAAATGGAACCGCAGTTGATATTGAAAATGATAGCAATTTAGGATATGATATTGAATATAAAGTAAAAAAACCAATTCAATTTTTAGAAATGTCAGATAAAACTGAACTTGATGGCGGGTTTGAGTATTTTGATCCTCAATATTTTGAAACTTTACAATCTTATGAAGATAAAAAGCCATATTTTGAAATATTTCATTTTAAAGTATATACGCCATTATCATATTATCAATTATGTTGGTCTGAACATGATTACGGCAAATTAGAATTGCATGAGACGACAGATGCAAAACTTGAAAAGGCTCATAGGAATAAAAAATATGTCAAGATGGTAGAGGAGGAAAAAGAAAATAAAAAAGGTGAGAAATTTAAAAAAATGGTAAAAAAGAGTTTTTTATTCATTAAATCTTGGTTAGATGATGCAAAAATTAGATCATATCACAATGTTGATTTTATCCCAAGTAATAAAATTTCTACAAAATTAAATTATTGGGATGGCGTAAGAATAAAAACATATAATACATTTTTTGGATATTCGATAAAATGTAATACCCCAATACCAGAGAAAGGCAATAATTTATTAAAAATATGGACTGATTTAGTTTTTGATCTATGCGGTGAAAATCAAAAGTTTTATGATCTATACATTAACTCACTTGCTCATAAAATACAATTTCCAAATGAAAAGCCAAAAGCGGGATGTTTTATATTTAAATCACCACAGGGCGCCGGTAAGAATATGTCATTAGTTCCATTTGAAGTTCTTTTAGGTGAATATTATATTTCATCTTGTGATGAAAATGACTTTTTTGGCGCTTATGCTGATGGGTATTATAGAAAAATTATAATAAATTTAAATGAGATGCAAATGACTAAAGATAGCAAAGATGCTGAGGGAAAAATAAAGGCATTTATAACGGAAGAATGGAAAAGCTTAAATCAAAAATTTAAATTAGTTATAAAAGTTAGAAATACCGCATTACCAATATTTTATCATAATGGGCAAAAACCATTTGCAATAGATTTTAGAACTGGAGAAAGACGGTTAAATGTTGCAGAGGCGGTTGGTAAATATATAGATAAAAAATATAATAAAAAATTTTGGGGTGATATGAATACAAGGTTTCGAAGTGATGAATTTATTTCAACATTTTATGATTTTTTAAACAAAAGAGACTTATCAAATGTTGATTGGTCTCAAGTTAAAACTCCTGCATATATGGAAATGGCATTTCAATACCATACATCCGATATTTTATTTATTTGTGATTGGACAGAGAGAAAATTATTACTACATAATACAATGAACCAAATCAAAGGCACAGAAGATCCATTACAAACAAGATATACAGTTGCAAGTGTATTCGATGATTATAGACAATTTTGTTCAGATTATAATATTAAGCCAGAATATGTATTACCACAACATAAATTCATGGCAAACTTAGTTGATTTAAAAATTGGAATTACAAGTAAAAGAAGTAGTGTAAATGTATTTGACATGGATTTAGAAGATGTAAAAACTATATTATTAGAAAAAGGATTCTTAAAGGCGGATGAGGATGTTGTAATAACTGAAGAAGACAATGAAGAGGCTATATCATTAGATGATATGTATGATTTGTAAATACGTATCTTAAGATACGTTGTATTAAATATTTAGATATTAATATAAATATCCATTTTATTTTTTTGCAATGGAACAGGAATTGATAGTATTGGATAAAATTTTGCAATGTGTTCAACTGGAAGTCAACGCGTCAGTTTATACCAAATATGAAAAGATCGCCGAACAGCGTCGAACTGCAGTAAAAAAATGGCAAAAAAATAACAAAGAGCAAGTAAGATCATGGCAAAAAAAATATGCACAAAAAGAAAAAGATAGATTTGTACAATATGCAAAAAACTATCAAATTGCAAATAAAGATAAATATAATGAATATCAAATTAAATATAGGAGTCAATTAAAAGAATATAATAAATTAGTAAAAGTATTTAAGCAATTGCCATTTCACTTTTTACCGTGATCCGATCCACTACGTGTCTCTACTCACTCCAAAAAGCTGGCCAAAAAGCAACGCCTACGCAGTGGCTTTCAAAATGAATAATAGCATTTCTAAAAAAATCACATATATTCTTGAAAATATTCAATATATGAACAAAGATACAAAAGTGGTATTATTGAATATAATAATGAATTATATCGATAATGAAGAAGAGGAGTCGGACTCTTTCTTTCAAGAAAAGAAAGGAGACAAAGAAGAGCAACGCCTACGCAGTGGCAGTATCGAAACAGATGTTCTAACATATTCGACAAATGGTACGCATATTAATTTAGATAAATTGGATAAAAGAACTATTGAATATATTTATGATGTGATCCATAGAAGAATGACGATTTTAAATACTAGACATAAATGCTAATAATATTATTATTTTTGCGCCTTAGATATTTTTTATTTTCCAAATTTTTTTACTGGAATAATCATTTTTTCAGTCACCATAACCATTGGATAAGATTTAACGACTGTGATTGCACGGCCTTGAATATCATCAATGGCCTCAATTTGATGGCGGGTAAAATTTAAGTACTGCCCTAATAAATAATTTCTTGCTCGCCCAGAAAGTGTTGCTGGGAAGAACACAATTGCATGTGCTTCATTTAATATCGGTTTTGTCTCAAGACCACCGCAAGCAATATGACTTAAATAAATTAAACTGACATTATCATGACGGCCAGTATTTAAAATTTTGCCTAATAAATCGCGCAATTTTGCTTTCATTTTTTTTTCTGTGATACAATCGCAATCATCAAACAGCACCAAGGAGTTTGCAAAATCTTTAGATGTTAAATCCGCAGTGAGAAATTCTTCGTCTAATTTAATTCTTTCAATTCCTTTAACCCTTTCAATACTACTATCACTATCAACATAAGACATTAAATATATAGGATTATCTGGGTTTTGTTTTTTATATGCATTGGCAAAATCCGATGCATACCATGACTTGCCTGACCCACTTGCACCCACAATATATAAAATGCTTCTTTCACGTGTTTCATCTGGTATATACATAAATTTTTCCCCAGCCTTTAAATATAGCTCTGGGTAATTATTTCTAGCCCCTGAATGCTCATCTAGAAACACTTCCGTATCTTTCTTTTTTTTGCCCTTTCCCTTTTCACTTTCTCTTTTTATTACCGCAATTGGTATTCCCTCGGATTCGAAATTAAAACTCATGATCACAAAAAAACAATGTTATATATAAATATTTTTTATAATGATTTATTTAATTATTTAAATGTCATTCTTTGACTTGATCATTTTATTGAATTTCTTTAATTGGCGTTTTACTGCACCACCATCCATAGATTTATCTTGTGATTCTAACTCACTATTTTTTTTCTTTAAATTGCTTTCGACTATTGCCATTAGATCTTTACTCTCTCGTTTAATACCGTCTTGTGCATAATAGCCACGGTTTATGTTTCGTAGTAGACTTGGCATGCTTCTTTTCTTATGTATATCTATATGTATGCCAATAAACAAAAAAAAATAATTATTAATCCAGTATCGTATCTTAAGATACTGATACGAGATTACGGAATATGTTATATACCTTTGATCTTAATACTAAATAGTCCTTATGCGTTCTCATATTTTCTAAATCAATCCTACAATTCATTATTATTTGCTTTGCGGTATTTTCCAATATTGATCTTTTATTACTGTCATATTCATTTAATTTGTTTATGAATATTTTGATAAATTGGCTTTTATTGGTTGATAATGGGCAAAATGATGGTACCGATTCTGGGTATTGAAATGTAAAAATTGTTAAATTTTTTAATTGTTTTGTTGTTAAAGGTGTCAATAAATACCAAAATTCTCCAATTCCCATATACGATATTATATACGACCAAATTTCATTAGGAAAAAACATTTAAAAAAAATATCTAATTATATTTATCTAAATATTTTATTATTTAAAGTGGAATATATGCAAACTCTTGTGTTCCATTTGGGGTGATTATTCCCAGCTTTGATACGGCAAATTCTACACTATTTACAACCGAAGCGGAATTACTACCAATGGAGAAAAACAATATCAACTCAGTTGGGTCAAAAGGTCCAACATTAGTCCCAACAACAGTTCCAGTAATCATAACATTTAAAGTTTGACCATAATAAGCTGGCGTAGGGCAATCTCCCGAAATATTGGCAAACATACAGTATCTTGTATTGGCGACTGGTGTGACTTCTTGGTTGAAAATATATGTTCGTCTGGAGTGATAAAATGTAAGGTCACCCGCTTGAGGTTGGGTATAAACGGTGAGAAAAGGTGTATTGTCATTCGAGGTTGTAAGCCCGTTAAAAATATACATATACATTCCCAAAAGGTCAGCGACAGCCATACCAGCATACCCTCCGGCATACCAATTCACTTTATAACCCGCAACCGTATTCTTAAAATACCATGATGGAGTATATGCATAACTATTGATAAAAGCGGTAGTCGGAGCGGTCGGAGGACGACCATCTGCGTAGATGGCTGGACTGATATTTTGTAATATTGTATTCGTCTGCTTGATCTTTAGTTCTGATATTAGGTTCTCTACAGGTTGTAAAACTGGAACACCATTAAATGTTAGATCAGATGTTGATAATATGGAAGTATTTGTTCCATCATTTAGAGTTAATGTTCCAGCAGTTGCATTTAATTTAGCAGTCTCAATAGTTCCATTATTATAAGTCAATGATGATAAATCACTTTTAGAATAGATATTTTCACCCTGATTACTCATTTGTATTGTTGGATTATTATCTGGAACCTGTAAAGATAAAATTGAATTAAGTCCTTTACCTAGAAAACATTTGCTATAATTATTTTCATATGTT
>Ga0181349_1000177_pt1 | contig 26280 bp, 19 predicted proteins | sample Su13VDMM110SD_FD_130106 | JGI IMG/M metagenome (GOLD analysis project Ga0181349, IMG submission 130106) | Freshwater viral communities from Lake Michigan, USA - Su13.VD.MM110.S.D | ecosystem: Environmental > Aquatic > Freshwater > Lake | place: USA: Michigan | collected 2013-07-16 | reverse complement strand
CTTGAGACATTCGAGGCAAATCACGACGCCCGTCCGTTCCGTATCCAAGGCCGGTGCGGGCGTCGTAGATTGGGTTGTTAGCTTCGGAGAGCTTCCTGCGCGACATAGTCGATCAGGATCCGTCCGCGCCTTCGTTTATCGTATGGGTCGTGACTGTACCGGTCGAAAGATTGGCACCGCTCTGACCAGCCGGCGCAATCGGTCCAACAACCTCGATCGTTGTCTGTGAGATAACTGCCGAAGTTGCGCTTGGGAGAACTTCATCAACCGTTGCGCCTGTTCCAAAGTTATCGTTAGGTGCAAGAGGTGAACCAATCGCAGTTCCCTCTCCTCCCGCTGGGTCTGGGTTTACGATGAGATTCGGGTAGTAAGATGAATCGAACCCCGCAGGAGGAACTGACAAATCCGGTGAGTCACCATAATTCATGTTGACTCCAGTCGGAAAGTGGGGATAATCAGTCGTATCAGACTGTGCATCGGGCTGCAGGTATCCTTTGGCTAAGGTTCGATAATCCTCTTCGGTTTGAGAATAGATTGGAGAATTTGGAAACATCACGCTCAAAGTTGATTTATCAGAGTTCGATAGACCTGCAGTACCCCCAGGTGTCAGTGTTGTTCTGCTGGTAGAAGCTGAGTTGATTGTTGGATACTTTCCTGGCATGATGTTGTCCTCTTCCTTTGTCGTCTATTGATCTGTTAGATTTCTTCGAGAATGTCAGAGCGGAGCTCCTGACGAGCCTCGTTGATCTCTGATAGACGACGGACAAGATTGGCAGCCTCACGCTGCAGGTTCTCGTAGTGCTTAACCTTCTTCGCGAGTGTTCCGGCAAGCTCAGAGGGCCCAACTTCGCGGGTCTTCTTGACCGCGTCCTTCATGTCCGCAGGCATATCATGGGCAGTTGACTTGGACTTAGACTTCCGGGAGGCTCTCCTCTCCTTCATGACCTGGGTCTTCTCCTCCATGATGATTCTTCGGAGGACCTCAGGGGTGAGATTCACAATCTTCGACATTTTCGTAGCTCCTATAAGGCTCAGATGTTAAATATCTTTGATACGGGATCTACATCGACTTTTTTGTGGGAGTAAATGCAAGATCAGCCCAGTTGGAAGATCCCTCAAAAAGAGACATCGGATCAATGTTGGCGATGGGCGAGATCGAGTCAGCTCGAGCTGCCATCGCTGCGCTCGGTGAACGATCAGCTTGCATCTGAGCCGGTAGAGTATTTCTTACTGTATCCTCGAAGATGCTCTGCATAACGCTCTGCTGCTCACGTGGAAACTCAGCAGCTAAGTTTGCAGCAGCAGGGTGCGGTCCGCGGCGACCCTGGGCCTGCTCGGCTATTCTGGATGCGCCCGTTGAGAATGTTGCTCTGTCAAGATTATTTTTCCCAACAGGAATCTGATCTGGGACTCTACTCTGTCTGTGTCCGCGGGTCTCTCGGACACCTTCATCAGCCGAGGGTCTCAATCCCTCCAGCATAACCTCAAGAATGCACTCCTTGACGATGTCCTTCAGCTCTGATCTTGTTAACGCCATTCACTTCTTCCATGTTAGAATATCGTTGAATATTCTATTGATCCGATCGCTTCTATTAAAGGTTTTGGAAAGTTCAGTCTGCTTTACCTGTCGACCCTCACGCATCATGAAAGCACCAGGCGTCGATGGCTCCGAGACGAAATCCCAGCAGATGAGCTGGAAATCATCCTGCACAATCTGATGATCTCCAGACTTTCGAGTTGAACCCACACCACGTGATGAGATCCCCAGGGTGACGCCAGCTTCTACGAGACTCTGGAGGATCTTCCCACACGGAGTGTCCAGGATCTCAACAGTTCCAAAACAGACGTTGCCCTCCATATGCGCTTCGCGGATGATATGGCTCACCTTCTTGAGCTCAACAACCGACGAGTCTGGATGGTCACATTCACCCAGCGCGCGATTCTCGCGAATGAACTTCTGATAGTTGCGAACCTCACGCTCGAGGATGTCTCGCGGGTACATACGACCGTTCTGGTTTAGGGTCTCAGCTTTTTGAAGAATGCCCTTCATGATGAGCTTACCGCCGTTCTGCTCGCGGTTCTCCTTGATCATCTTAAAATCGTAGGAGAACGGAGTCCACTCGGTGAGAAGTGTCAATGATCGATCACTCATCTTTGCTCTCCATTTCCTGATATAGTTGCGTCAGATGCATGAACTTAACGATTCCAGCATCATCCAGGGAACGAGAGCTTGCACTCTCGACCATCGTCTTAACACCGTCAAGTTTCTCTATCAGGATGCCGTTATCGGTGGATTCTTTCAGCCTGCTCAAACCACGCAGCGCACGTTTCTTGATGCTCTCGAGAACGTTTTCATCGACTTTTCCGTGAACGTAATCACGTATTAGAGACTTCTGGGTCTCGTTCAGCTTGTCTCCCCACTTCTTCTCGAATTTCTCATTCATGACTCTCACCGTAAGAGAGTTGACATCATCCGTGGTGAGATCTTCGAGGCTAGCCGTCTCCACCTTCTCACGTTGCATCCATTCAAGCAGCTTTCCCTCGTATTCGGTAACACGTGTTAGGCTGACTTCGTCCTCGCGTCTCCAGTCGTTAAGAAGCGTCTGGAGCGTTGCGTAAAGACGATATTCACGAACTGGCTGATTAAAGAACATATCATCGTTGAGTGTCTTGTTGACTTCCTTGATCAAGGCCGACTTTTCAATCTCAAGTTGCTGTGGTGAAAAGATATGAACACCCCGTCGTGCTTCCTGAATCAAACGAAGACCAAGATTCTCAGATCTGACCGTCGTGTTAAGAAGGGCCTGAAACAGACGAAACTCTTTGAAAATCTCCGTTCCTGGTCTGAAGTACTTCTTTATGATTGCGGTGCACTTCGAAGCTGTTGTAGTGTCATTATCGACCAAGGCTGCTGACGCGCGAAGCAGTAGCTGCTCATAGATGATGCCCACGTTTCTTTTCTTGTTGTGCTGATTACTCATCTGCGCCTTCCGAATCGGGTGGAATGTCGGTCATCTCTTTGATGATTCCACTACTTCCTATACCTATCTTGCTACGCATGTCTTTTAGAGATAATCCAAGCTGAGTTGTCATCTTCGGCTTTGGAAGCGTAGGTTCATCGTAAAGCTCGCTTACCAAGCTCATCTTTCTCTTTGACTCCACGGAGAGCGAGAAGATCTCATCCTCATCAAAAACACGATTTGATGTGTCCTGGTCCCGTGCCCAGTCTCCAGTTCCCACCATCTTGAACATGTCTGGCATGTCCACCGAGGCTGCCGTGCTACGATCGCGTGTGGTCTCGACATCTTTTCCGAAGACATTACGTATTTTCTTCTCAGCCCTGAGCGGTAGGTCCTCATTCTCAATCGAGAGGATGGCGGGCCTCTCAACTCCTGCCGAGACGATCTCTCCCTCTCTCTCAAAGCCAGCGGTCAAAGGTGCCCCGCCGCCCGCTTCGGCGCCGCCGCCCGCAGGACCAGGCATAGCCTCAAGCTCAGCGTCCTCAGCCTTATCTGCCTTCCTTCCTACCTTGACGCTCTCGATGTCCTCATCAGAAAGACCCATGATGTTCTTTCTGACCCAACGACGATCGACTATACCTTCAGGTGCTTTGGAGGCGATATCGAATCTCGATGAAATAAGCTCAAGCTTCTGCTGCTGCGCAATCGTGGAAGGGTTAGAGAGCTTCAACGTGAAGTCAAGCAGGTCCTCTCCCTCATACCCATGTGAGTAGAGGTGGATCATTGCCATCTTGTTGAGCTCTGAGATAACGACTTTCTGGATTCTTGAGATTGTTCGGGAGAACCTGATGTCCTCCTGGGCCAGGGTCGCCTTCGAGCCAAGCTCCTCATCGTAACCGAGGTAAGCTTTCGGGATCTTCAGGGCTGCGAAGAGCTTCTTCTGGATATACTGAACATCCTCGATCGCTGCGGCGTTTGTTCCACCTGCCAGAGAATCTATCTTTGTTCCTGTCTCGCCGCCACGAACAGGAATGAAGTAGTCCTCATCGACAGAAAGTGGATTGTAACGCAGGTCCATCTTCCCGTTTGCCTTGTCGGAGACCCTATTACGCTTCAGGCTTGTCTGTGCCTGCTCCATGAAGTTGGCGATTTCCTCTGGTGGAATGTTGCCGACGTCGATGTAAAAAACGCGACGTTCAGGAGCACGAACAATGCGATAGACAAGCATCGCGTCCTCCATGAGAATGAGCTGTCGCCAGATTCGACGAGCTGACTCAAGGACGGATGATCCGTACGGAAGAAACGCGTCATTACCCAGGAGACGGAAGTGGGAAATCTGCCAGTTCTCTAAAACTTGATTGCCGCGGGTGATCCAGCGGAAACGAACGGCCATTGGATCCTTCGGATCGTATCCCTCCTCACGCTCCATCTCTGAAATCGGTATCGGATACGCGTTAACGATACCGTAGTTTGGATGAACATCATTGAAGAGAAAGAAATCACCGTACTTGCAGATGTTTCTCGTCCACATCGGAAGGTTAAACTCGATGTTCAACGTATCATTGAACAGGGTCTCCAGCAGCTCACGAATTCTTCTGTTTTCAGAGTGAATGTGAAGAACCTGGCCCTTCTCGTCCTGAGAAACCGTTTCCTCGGCGTAAATATCGAGTGCAGAAGCAATCTCTGGTGTGGCTTCCATCTCGCTAAAGTCGCTGTATCTCGACATACGGTCGAAAGCTCCGTAAGCAGAGACGGTGCTTGAGTAGATATCAGACTGATTCCTCTTGAACATCTCGTAAGCAGACGAAGCAGTCGGCTCGTGAAAGTTTTTTACCTTACGACGAATTACTGGACCAGACCTGAACAGCTGGGACAGTCTCTGAAAGAGATTCTTGTTTGTTTTTTCTGCCATCTTGATCCTAATTCTACGCGTTAATCCAACAGCTTAAATTATCCCTTGATCAACCATCCGAATCTTGAGTACACACTGGCCCCACCCGTTGGGTTTCCGGGAAGCGCGTCCACCATTACGGGTGAAAGAGGGTTTCCGATATGGGGAACCAAGGGATCTTCCTGATGGCTGCGTTTGTTGACTGCAAACGCAGAGATCATCGCTTTTGTGAGCTCCTGCGTTTGACGTGAATAATCAATGCTCGTATCGAAAAGCCAGATTCCTATTGCCAGAGCCATCACAAGATCATCATTGTAACCCTTCATAGCCTTCGCTGTTTGGCCGACCCATGTGAACGTTTTCAGCTCATCGACCATTCTCGTTGATCGAATCCTGATCTGTCTATTTCGAATGACTTCCTCGAGCTTTGTGAGGATCTTTGTCCTGTTGGACGGTCCCGTTGTGAACCCGATGTTCGCAATGTCCTCAGAGCCTGCAGAAGCTCCCAAGTAGAGGTACTTTTTGTCCTTGTAGTAAAGGTTTGGATATCCAAGCTCCTTCAGTTTCATGCAAACTGCGTATCCGTAGCTATTGTTCTCAGGGCAAACTAGCGCCTTGTTATATCTCAGTCCTGCTTCACTCAGAAGAACTGCGAATTGATCCGGCGGAACTTTTCCCTTGAACTCAGCAACTTGCTCACTTGCAGTTGCGTCGATGATATGAAAGCTTGAGTAATCGGCTCCGTCACCGCGGGCGACGTCAGCACTAATGATGTATCTATGCTCAGGGAGCGCGTACCTCCAGATCCAGACGCCCATTTCTGGACCCCATCTCTCGATAGGTGCTTGGGTCTGTGAGATGATGTACTCCAGCTCGTTTGCTCCCAGGAACGTGTCACCTGACGCTGCGAAATCGCAAAGAAGCTCCTGCGAGATCTGCTTACGTGTCATATTCTTCGATTCGTTTTCGAACCAGACGTGATCACGTTCCGGGTGCACATCCCACGGGAGCTTTATCGCGTTGAATTCATTAAGTCCTGACTCTCCCTCAACGTACAGCTTGTGGTACTGCCCACCGACACCGTTCGGAGTTGACAGCACAATAGCTCGACCACCCGTTGACAGGGTGGGATAGAGTCCGGTCCAGAGATCATCAAAGTTTCCGATGAATGCAGCCTCATCGACAATCAGTAGGGTCAAGGCTTCCGATCGACCTGCATCGTCGGAGGTCGGGATCGCTTTTATCGATGATCCGTTGCTAAACTCGACCACCTGCTTTGTATCTGATCTAACAGCTGGCATGATGAGCCAGGATGGTAAGTTCTGCATCATGACCTTCACCTTCTTGATGAAGTTCTGGGCAACAGCAAGCTTCGTAGCGATAATGAGAACCGCTTTATCTTTGTAGAATAATGTGAGCCAGAGCGCGTAAGCAGCGGCCAGGGTTGAGATGCCTAGCTGACGAGACTTCAGGATAACGTTGAATCGATGCTGATCAAACTGATCGAGGCACTCATCCTGAAACTTGTACGTATCGAATCCAACAAGACCTCTCGTAGGATGCTGGATCTTTACGTACTTGTTTATGAAGTAAGTGGAGTTCTTACCGCATTTGATGATCTCAGCGACCTGCTTATCTTTTGAAAGGACTGCCACGTCATACCACCTGCAACGTGACCTGTCTCCTGTAATACGCAACGCGACGAGCCGAGTTGTTCGTAGCTACGATTACTTCCAAAGAGTCCTTATTTGACATTTCTTTGAGCTTGATCGATGAACCCGTCGCTTCCTTAAACTTAACCTTGAGGTCAGCCACGCACTTGCTGAGTATTTCAATCGATTCACGAGAAATACGATCGGACTGATCACGCAGGGAGCTCTCTGCTGCAAAGTGAACGACGGTCATAAACTTAAGTGTCAGGGTGTCTCCTGCCATAGAGCATGCAACAGAATTTGGCATGGAAGATACACCCCAACCCTTCTGCGTAATCTGCGCTAAAGCGTTGAGATCTTTTGTTGATAAATGCATTTCGTAGAAGTCTCCAAGTTTAAATATGTACTCTCGAGTGAGGCGATGATAGTCTCTTCGCTACAATCTCAGAAACTCTCTCTGCGTTGGGCCTCCATCCCTCCAGCCACATCTTACGGTTGGGGTCCACAATCTCATTCTCACAATCGAAGCATGCACCTGATCTCGATAGAGAGATTGAGTCAAGCTCATCTATTGAAACGCAGTCACAGACTGGGCACTCAATCGTGATCGCAACGCTCTCAGCCTTGCCGCGCTTTACGATCCTATATCCGTCTCTCTGGTCAACCTCTTTCTTCATCAGTGCCTTACTTTCGCGTCGATGCCGTTGTGCGAGATCTCGATCACGTTATCAACGATGTCCTTGATGCTGTCAACGTGTGAGATGACAAGCATATTCTTGAAGTTACGCTTCAATGAAGTCAGAAGCCGAGCGCATGCCTCAAGGTTTGTGTCGTCAAGTGCCCCGAAACCTTCATCTATGATGAACAGATCGGGCTTTGGAATCGCTGATACTTCGATCAACGCTGTTCTAATCGCAAGAGATGAAATCATCTTCTCCATACCCGATGATAGCTCGATGGGTCTCTTAGTCTCTCCGTAATCGATAAATATCTCGAGGTCGCCGTCTTCCTCATTCGCGAGAAGTTCAACATTGAAGTTGGCGACCCCAGTTAGAACTTTTGCGATCTCCTGATTGATCCGTGGAAGTTGAGACGAAATAATTTGGAGTGGGATACCGTCCTTACCCGTCGCAGAGAGTATGATCTCGTAAATTTTCCAATCAGCCTGCAACTTCTCTATCCGCTCAACGTCCTGCTTCAGTCGGACAATTTCGGAATTGATAGCACCGATTCGCTGGTTATCCTTCAGTATTTTCTTCGATATCTCTCCAGCCTTTCGTTCCTGATCACTAATCTCGAGCTGCATCTTCTTTACTTCTTCCAGGGCTGACATGGAGATCGCTGCACGAATCTCCTGTAATATTTTGTTCACTCTCTGGAATTCATTCTCATGAGACTCCAAGAGAGACTTGAGAGTTTTTGCTCGACTTTCATACGCAGCGTGGGACGATTTCATCGAAGGAAGCTTGGACTGTAGCGTCGTTAGCTTCTCAAAACGCTCTTTTGACTCCTGCAAGCTAACAACGTCAAAGCTCTGCTTGAGCTCATCTATCATTGCTGATATCTCATCAAGCGCTGCCTTACGGGTCGGAATCAGCAGCTTGTCAGCGTGAGAATCTTTGATGTACTTGCATGTTGGAAACTTATCACCGCATGGAACTTCAGAGAGCTTACTTACCGAGCGCTCAAGACGTTGCAAGGAATCCGTCTCGTTCTTTAACTTTACCTGGGTCTCACTGATTTTGGCCGAAACTCTCTCAGAGCGGTCTATATCAATTTTCAGAGACGTAATGTCAGATCTGCTGAGTATGTCATCGATATTTTCAATCTTACGTTGTGTCTTGTCACAGTCATCCGTCGCCTGTGCAAGCTCTCTTTTAGCATTTGAAATCTTGCTGCTGAGAGTTGTGAGCTCGGATTCGTGATGCTTGATGTCGTCCAGCGTATGTGAAGAGCCAGGCGATTCACGCTCCAGAATTGCGCAGAGCTTTTTTACGTGTGATTCGATAGACGTCTTCTCGGTCTCAAGAAGAGCTATCTCATCATGTAGATTCTGCTCCTCAAGCGCTTTCGATTCAATCGTAGAACGAAGATCCATCGCGGGTGTACGCTTCAGCTCAGATTTGATCGAGCTCGAAGCTTCCTTCGCAAGTAAATTCAGGGAATCAAACACCTGAAGGTTCAAAAACTTTGAGAGGATATTCTTACGTGCTGTAGCTCGTTCCTTTAGGAACGCGTTCATCTCACCCTGAGCCGCGAACGATGTAAGGAGGAAGTCATCCGAGGTTCCGATCAAGGATCGAAGAACCTTGTCTGAATCCTTGCGCTGCTCACCAGAGATGTCCTCAATCGATTTACCATTTGCATCGATCTTAAACAGGTTGAGGTGTGTGACAGCGTGCTGGAGACCTGACTTCGTCTGATGCTTGACAGACTGGCGCTCCGCCATGTATGTGTCATTACCTGCCTGAAACTCCACGGATGCCTTGCAGTAATCCTTCCTTGTATTGATGATGTGCAGATTCTTAATCGATCCACGATCCGTTGTATTGAAGAGAGAGTACATGATCGTTCCAGGAATGGAAGACTTACCCTGCGCATTACGACCGAAGATACCTGTGATCCCACTCATGTTCTCAAAGTCAATCTCATTCTCCGTCCCATAGGAGTATGTGTTGTCCCAGATGAGACGCTTCACGGACCACTTGACGCTACCGAGCTGTTCGTCGGACGGTAAAGACTCGATAAGCTTCGAAACGGTGGAATCAAGTTTGTTAAGAGAATCACCCGACACGCCCTTGGACTCAGCGTAGCTCTTGAAAAGAGCTTTGATCGTTGCTGGATCACGTAGATTCTCGCGAGAGAGAGTGGTAGATCCAGCTTTCATCTCCTCCTTTGTCTGCTCACCGACAAACTTCCAGACAACCTCAGTCGCAGACATCTTCTTACGCAGCTCACCAGTAAGCTGTCTCGATTCAGATATCGCAATATTCTCGCTGTTTAGGATTCTGAACCTCGAACCAGCCGGGAGCTTCTCACACTCCTGCATCGTGGATGAAACATCACCTTGCCACTCAACGGTCTGAAACGGACATGGGTTCTTCAGCTTGACGAAGTTGACGCGGTAGTCATCACGATTCTTGATCTGCCAGAAAAGAAAACCTTTCTCTATGTCCTCACCGTAATTCTGCTGCACGGTAGAACCAGGATATGCGATCCTCGTGTCACCGTCAAGAAACTGCATACGGTGGATGTCCCCAAGCATGGAGAAATCATAGGGTCTGAACATATCAACGGTCACCTCGCCTTCGATCGGCATACCGGTGTCAAGCAGTGATCCTCCGACGGCACCGTGGTAGAGGGCAATATTGATCATGTCTGGTTTAGGACTGCACTTGCTCCACCCCTCCTCATCAAAACATGAGAAGTTCGCAAAATTAACGCCATCAAGCTCGTAGTTACCCGAGTCCTTTAGGAAGTGGATGTTATGATGATCAAGTGCTGCGATAATTGGAGAGATCGCATCGAGGCGTGATTTGTTGTGGATGAGACCGTCATGATTGCCGAGAATAACGATGGTAGGCCAGTTCGACAGCTTCTGGAACCACCAACGGAGACGATCGATGATCTCTGGGGTGATGCCCTGGGTCTTGGAATGGACAATGTCACCACCGACAACGATCATGTCAGGACGCAGATTTTCAACTTTCTTGAAGAAGTCTTCGAATACCTCGGTGTACTCATCATGGCGCTGCAGCCCACGCCAGTGGATATCCGACAAATGCACGATCTTAATCAAAATATGCTCCCGCTTCTCATGATTCTTGAAAGGTTAATAATACCCTGGAATTTGTCCCAGGGTCTAGCATTTGACTTTGCAGTCAGAAATTCTTCCTTGCTCATCTCTCCCACGTCCTTGTAGCTTCCGAGATCGAGAATTCTCACAGGAACGTCAAATTCCGACATGGCTTTCGCCCATTTATGTTGCTTCTCAGGCATGTCACTATCTAGAGCTAGGACAACAGGAGTTCGATTGCGAGCGATCGCTTGGAAGAGAGCAGACTTTCTTGACATGTTCGACCCAAGGATCGCCGTGGAGTTGCTATCACATTTTGTCAAGTCGAACGGTCCCTCCACAAGTGTTATTTCCTGACGCCAGTCGAGATTTAACTCGTTGAAAATAAATTCGCCGCGTGGGATCGGAGGATTGATGTACTTTCCGACAACGTTCCCATCTATAGCCCTTGCGGTCCAGTAGTTTAGCTTACCGTCCGAGTCGAAGGATGGCATGATGACACGTCTAGCGAGTCGGCCACGACGAACGTATCCAAATCTAAAATACCACATCTCACGAAGACCTAAACCACGATCATGAATGTACTCGATGCAGGCGCGTGTATCAGGATCACGAGTGTCCAAGCACTCTGCAAGCAAACGAAATCCAGGTGGGAGTTCAGCTTTAGTTACGAGCGGGACATCATCTATGAACCGGCGCTGGTATGAACCAGCGACCCCCTCCCACCTCGAAGCAGCTTCAGGTGATAGCTTACGCAGTACCTTAGCGATCGAGGCTCCACGAGCATCGCAGACCCAGCAGTGATACTGTCCCGTGTCAATCCGAACAATGAACTTCTGCTTTTTCGAGTTGCCACAGTCTGGGCATCGAAAAGCTGCGTTGATGCCCTTCCGGTCCAGCGTGCACGTGCCAAGGGCACGTGTTAGGATTTCGATCCGTTCCTTGGTGTCTATCACTTTAGAATAGTAAACAGCTACTGAGATTTTAACAGATACGCAGCCCTTGCCATCACGTAAGCGTCAGCAGCGTCATTGACCCCGGAGGCGAAGAGGAGCATGCCCTTCTTCTTTCCCGCTGTCGCTGTCCGTCGTGGCAATGAGATTCCAGTTACGACCTCAACCCATTCCATGATCTGGTCCTTCGTGTCTCGAGCTTTGTCTATCTTGATTCCCAAGCCACGCCGAGCCGATGTTGAGTCGTAGAATATAGGTTTGACACCGAAAGTGTCGAATGCGATCCAGGAAACGATTCCGTTGAACCGCGCTAGGGTCAGCAGGGTATGAGCTGAGCTCATTCCGCGTCTAAATCCTTGCAAGGGTTCCTCGATTGAAATCTTGGTTATCTTGTAACGGTCCCTCAGCTGGATCAACCCGACTCGGACGGCGGTAGCTTTATCGAATAGGTTATCTTGCTTGGTGAGCTTGAAGTTTCCCATCTCGATAAAATCGCCAGTATCATTCAGAACAGCCCAACCTGTTGATGTCGTTGAAACATCGAGACCTAAGATCATCACCAGTCCATCTTAATTCTGAAGAGATACCTGTCTTCTGGTCTTTTCACAACGGGCTGCGCAAGCACAGCGCGAGCGACAACATTCAGGTTATCGTCGTGGAGGTTTATCCCTGTGATGATGACTGCCCCCAGCGTTTTATCGTCCGGATCATCCGAAGCTCTTAGCGGTATGAAGGTCGGATTTGAGCTAGAGTTGATCTGACTCGTTGGGCACGGGACGGCAATCTCCATCACATGAACCTGCCTCTCACCTCGTAGTGAAATCTCGAACTGATTCTTTCCGAAAGGGAACAGGGTGGGATTCTTAACGACGGCGAGACCCTCATCGTAGAGTATTGTGCCGACTCCTGCCCACGTCGCGTGTGGCGTCAATGCATCGGCTCGGTATAAACCGCCGTAGCCATTATCGCGTAGTGTGATTTGAACCTGACCCCTCGAGCCCGTGATATTGCTGTCGATCAGCTCAAGGCTGCCCGGGTGTATCCTGGCGCCGTAGAATAGATTGCTTGTATCGAAAAAAACAACCTCGTTGGAGGACGGGTCTCGCTGGCGTTGGAATATCGTCAGGACGGACCCAACTTCGTTTTCGCTTGAGAGGTTATCAGGACCAACACCCGCAATTTCATCGGATATTGATGACGCTGAACCATCATCGGATGAGATAAGACCCCTATAGAGCGATGATGTCGGTAACATGTCGTTCAAGCTGACGACGGTAAGATCGATATTTCCAAGATCGTTGACGCACTTCGACAATGAGGATGTCAGGCTTGGCCTAAGCTCAATCGAGCCGGATGAAAGAATCTCGTAGTTTGGACGGGTGAGACCGTTATCGCATGGGAGCACCGTCAGATTACGCTTTACGAAAGTTCCTGTTGCATACAGGAGGGTGTTTGCCTCCTCGAAGTCTGTTACGTTCCATGTGATCTCGGATCCCGTTAGATTAAAGAGCGTTGGATATGAGCCCTGGACAAACTCTCTAACGAAGTTATCGACATTTATCTCGTGACCCCCGACGCCGAAAGACATCGAAACGTTAAACGCGTCAGCGGTTGCTTGCTGCGTTGTTTGAAAGGGCGTCACAAAAACGTCTCTTAAGGGAGATTCCTTGGTGAAAAGAACTGGGACGAAGAGCAGAAGGTCTTCCGGTATACTCTTTCCGACGCTGTTGGATTGATAGTAAGCCGTCGTATCGTCGTCCAGGAACTTCTGCCAGATCCTGAATTCATGAGCCTCGGCGCGGAGAGGGAAGTTTAGCGTTCCGCTTGGGGAGAAACCCACTGGATTCGTTATGAAATTTGAAGTTCCGCCCAGAGCAGGATTCGGACCATCATAGAAGTTTCCAATAAACAACGCGTCCTGATCCATCAGGGGAGGACCGTAGATCGGCGCGATTGAGCTGCCGCTGACGTTGAAGAACCCTCTTTCGACACCGTCAACCACGAATGACCCAGTCCCGTTGTCATACTCTGGTGACCATCTCACGACAACGTGATGCCAGCTGTTCAGGTTCAAGCAATTGTCGTCAGAGAAAAACGAATAAGATCCAGTTACAGCACGGTCTGGTCTTGTCTCAGCAGAAGATGACAGCTGCAGAAGAAGCTTAAACTTATCAGCCAGACCGTTCTCATCGACAGATGATCCAGAGCAGAGTGAAAGGGCAAAAGTTGATGATAGATGGTAGATTGTCCCAGGAACGTAACCCCCGACCGCACTCTCATTTTGATACTTCGGGTTTATGTAACATTCTAGCGAGAACGCAGAGTCAGGTGTGTAAGGACCCCGAGGCTCACGAGGTCCAGAAGTGACCTGATTATCATACACGATGACAGAGTTGCTGGGTAATCCTGATGCTGTGAAGAAGTTTAAGCAGTGATAGTTCGTGAAATTCCAGTGAGCGTATGGATTCTTTACCCGATAGAAGGGAAACAGAACCTGCCTGACGTTGGACTTTCTTAAAAAATCAGAGTTCAGAGAAAACGGAGGCTCGAATCTAAGAGATTCCACTGCTTTACTACGAATTGAAGACTTTGACAGCGAGTTAACGCCTGACATGTAGCTCTCCAGACCGGCTCTGAGGTCTGTGGAGCCCGTGGATGCGATGATCTCCGTTCGTATCGATTCAGGATCGTCTGTCGTAAATTCAGAATCGGTGAAAGCGGGCTTGTCAACTTCTTTTTCAATGTGAGATGATCTCGCGAAGACAGGAACAGAGCCCGTCACGCCAGCTGATGAGGAGGAAAACGTCCTCCTCGGACGGGCTATCACCGAGAATTTCTCAAAATTATCGTTGCTGAGCCCTATTATCGACACGCGTTGCCTCCGATGCCAATAAGCACCTCACCGTAAATATTGTCCTTGAGTAATGGACGAATGATTTAGAAGTCTAACCTGATCCTGACCGTCAAATCCTTCTCGTCATTCTTCTCGATTGGCCTTGAGAGCTTCGCGACAGCAAGTAGATTGTCATTTGCGTCGTACAGACCGACCGTTGTTATGAAAGAGAAAGCTTTCTGTGTGTCCTCCTGGCCTTCGTCGACTACAACTATTCTTCCGTCAGAATCAACGTATGTTGGATTCGAAGAGTAGTTGAATTCGTCAGCGGTAGCGCGGCAGAAGAGAAGAGTGCTGTTGATGCTAGTGACATTCTGAAATGTGATCGCGGTGTTCGATCCGGAGCTGAACCGGCACGATGCAAGATGATCGACGATATCATCGATGCTACCAGATGTGAGAAAGTCAGGTATAAATCTCGCCGCCGGATTCGAGCCGTATGCGGTCTGCAATACGCTGCCAGACCCGATGACTGTTTCGTTGGTGGCTAACCCAGAGACAGTAGGATTTCCAACGACTGATGAGATTGCCCCAGAGACGTGCTGTGTACCCCACATTATCTTGGATAGATCGAGAACAGCGGTTCCTGCATCGTAGAACACCAGCCCTACCTTACGGCTGGTGTTTGAAGCGTCAACAATCTCTCCGACCTCACCACCGAAGGTGGTGCGCTTGTTGCTCGCTGCACCGACGTCCGTGAAGATAGCAGAACCAGATGTTGTTGTCCTAAAAAGATTGCTGCCCGTGTAAGCGCAGACAATCGCACTCTCAGCAGCTGACTTGTTCGCAGTGGGAGCACCTGATAGATCACCCGTGGTGTAGAATCTCATCGCAAATGTCTCGCGCTTGATCTTATCACGAGCGAAGAGGCGCTTGAAGTTAAGGAAGAGAGCTTCATTGATACGGTCTGTCGAGACAGAGGTCGGATCAGTTGCGAAGCTGAAGGGACTGTAGAACGCTTGATCAGCGTTTCCAAGCAGCTTCGCAGCGTGCTGTCGATAGACGTCAACCTTTTCCCGCATCTGCAGGGACGAGCTTGGAAAGAGAAGCTTGCCAGCCGTATCCTCGCCGAGCTTGATGTTCTGAACTGTTGATCCGCTGTACCATAGCCCAACGCTCATGTCAAACATCGAGTTAGCGGTCTGCAGCGTGTAATCCTGATCGTAGACAGTCTGAAACAGTGAGCCAGTCACTGATCTTGTGCCCGATCCAGTGACAAAGACCTGATAGGCTCGTCGGGTCGTGGATCCTGATACATCCTCCTGGATCATATCAACCAGCTGATTCAGCGCAGACTTGCTGGTCTTGATATCTGCGGCCGAAATTTCCTTGAAAGTTGCCATTTAATTCCTTTAGCTAAGTTGCCCTGGCTATGAGTTACTAATTCTGGTCTCAAACTCTATAGCAGTCCCCGACTGTACACCAGACACGCTCACGTTGCTTGCTATGTATGACTTGCTGGCTGAGTCGCCATAGACCGTGAACTGTGTATCAGTCAGAGTTCTAACAGTTAAGTTGAGTGTAAGAGTCGAGCCACCGCTCGAAGCTGCCGTTGAGGTCGCAGCGAGGATATATGTCGCAACTCCATCGCGATCGATAAAATCTGGTGTGAAGCCAGTCAAGGATAGGAACTGATTCGCCATCCTCACCACGAACGCCTGGTCGCGAAGCTCAGGATCTACAGTGGAAGCGCCCCCAGAAGTCTGGGTGAACGTCACAGAGGTGCTTGAATTTGTTCCGTTTCGTGTCATGCTGAGCAACTTGCTGCTCGTTATGGTGGCTGGTGTTGATGTCAGCGTGACAGTCGGCATATAGACGAGATTGGGATTCGAGATTGATACCGACCTGTACTTTAGTGCCAGCCCTGCGTTGGTCTGCGCTTCGAAAACAGGTGTGTTCTTTTCAATCTTTTCCTTACCGACCGTCCTACCGAACTTGGGGATCATCAGATAATCCACCTCATCGTCACCGAGAGCAAATTTCACAATTGAGAAGCTGCCATCGTTGCGAGCCAGAAACTCCCTACCAACATCGGTGAGGACAGCGTCTACGATGATGTTGTTGGTTGAATGATCCAGATATCCCATGTTTTACCCTAAGCTAGATATTAATTTTTCAAACCGCTTCTTAAACTTTTATCCGCAAGTTGGGCTTGAAAACCGAAAGTCTTGATGTTTCGAGTGTCAGTGATCTTCACGTCAACATTTGATTGCTGCTGGAGGTCAGTATTAAGTAGGACGAAGCGATAAAGTCCGTTCCTATTTGTTGTCTTAATCAGCTGCAGGTCAGTGCCTTTGCTGTCTTCAACATTCAGGTATTCAGGGTCAAAGTACACTCTCATCTTCTTAGCTTCCGAGGATTTCACGCTGTCAAGGCTAAGTTCAGCTTCGAGATACGTGTTCGGATACTGCTTCGGAGCATTGCTCGGAGAAATTCTTCTACGAATCAACTTATTCTGAACCCTATCGAAATAGACAAGAAACTGCGCGCTGTAGTTTGACGTAAGAGCGTGAGCATCGATCGACACGATCGAGTATATGAAGCTTGAACCCTTGCTGAATCCTGCATCGATAAAAGAGTTACGTGGTCCGTCAAAGGTTGCGATCAAATCAGGGTCAATATTCTCTTGAGATGGAGTCTTAACGACAGAATCATCGAAAGTGATCTGTGATATGATTCCAAACGGTTCCGACACTGACGATCTTCTGAAAATCTGCCATCCCTTGATGTCACGCTGTGGGTTGATCGGGTATGCCCAGTTAATCTGCAGCAGTGAGTTCTCGTAGTCCCAATGAAAGTTAATGTCGAAGGGTGGCGGAGGAGGCACGTACTCCTCCGTTATCGCAGATGAGAATGTTGAAGGTCTCGATGCGAATAAGAATCGAGAAAGCTGCACGGTGTCGTTTGACTCGTTGATCGTTGTGGTGTAAGCAGAGATCAAAGTTCTGATGCTATAGACGTACTGGATTCCGTACTTAACCTCAGCATCAATATAGCTGCAGATGCTTGGATTGTTGATATGAAAAACTCGTCTGTTTCCAACAACATCGTTAATGACCTCGTATCGATCCACTATGTACCCGTGATGCTCGATGTTTCTCAGCTCGAATGACGATTTGATAGAAAAATCTTCAACAGATGGAAGCTCCGGGTTCAACTCATCCGCAGTCGGTCCACGAGATTTTCTTTTCTTTGACTTTGCAGTTATCGCCTTTGAGTTCTTCCTGATAACGGATGCGGCTGAGGAGACAGGAGAGAGTGACACCTCACGCGAAGAATCAGTTAGGTAATCGTTGTCTATGATAAAAGCAAGCTGCTCGTTGGCAGCAGCATCAGTGGGTTCAATTTCGATGCCGTTCCTGATGAATGTCTTTCTGCTCTGCGCAGCCAAGCTTAAATATCGCTGGATCACGTCCTGATCACTTGAAGTGGATGTCACAGCACTTAGCTGCGCAGCCGTGTCAGTCGCCGAACCTGACAGGATACCTCTGACTCTCGCAGATGCTTCGAACCTCTCTCCTACCCGATTCTTGAAATCGATGTCTTGGAAGTACAGCATTGTCGCGTCAGAGTTAATGCTTGCTTCGTCGATGATATTCGATATGTTCGATGTAACGAACTTATCTGAGACTGGTAGCTCGGTGGAGCGGTTTGGATCGAATCTAACTCCGCGCCAGCTCACCTTAACGTATCGTGGTAGTTTCTCCAGAATATCATTCGGTGTTAATCCTCCTGCTGGACTCTTGAGCTTCGGAGCGTCACCGTTCACGCGCTCATCATTAACGAAAAAGTTGTAAACAAACTTAACGTTCGGTTTTTCCGGCAAAGGGATGTCGAGTACCTGAAACGCTCGGCTGATGTATGTTGTTTCTACGCTCATGTTTAACCTAAAAATTGTGAGTTGGTTAAGCGAGTCGCGAGCGGTGCTCGGTCCAAGGATATCTGGCAGCAGATGTTACCGATTGATGTGCCTCCGTTAATCGGATCACGATTGATAATCATATTGGGCCTGCCTGCCTCATCGGATTTAATCCATCCTCTTTTGAGCAATGCGCTTATCATAGACTTAGCAAGCTCTCCGCCTTCATCCGTGCTGGAAGTTAGATCAATCTCAAATTCGTCCAGGTCGAATGGGATCAAGAAAGTTCTATCAAACTTTGAAGAAAGTATAGTCCTTCCTACGACAGTATCATTTCTCATCAGAAACGATGACGTTATCGCCCCGATCAGCTCCTTATCTCCTGTGGTGATATCGTCGACTTTCTTGAGATAATCAATCTCACCGTCGCTCCCAAACATCTGATCTAACTGTGTGGAAGATGGTAATACCAGATCGGGTAACCCCAAACCAGCTGATGTCTTCAAGGCTGCTCTCCCAGCAGTAGATGTTGAATCATCAACTTTTAGCCCGAGAGTCTCATCAAAAATTTTTCCACACAGCTTGTAGAGATATGTTTCCATCATGTAGGAAAGAAAAGTGTTCTTTACTATCTCTTGTATCGCCTTTGATCCGAGCGTAGAGTACCGTGAATTGCTCTTGAGCTCATCGTAGGTAAGAGATTGCTTACCATCACGAGAGTAGAGAGTGTAATTAGCTCGACGAGCTAGCGAGAAGATGTAATCGTCCGATGTGAAAGATCTACGCTCGGAGAAATTAGAAAAAGCTCCAGGTTGTATGAATAGAAACGGATCGAAACGATAAGTTTTTGACTTGAAAACAATATCATCGAATTCATGGTCTTTTCGATATAGGCCTACCTCAATCATCCCAGTCGCGCCACTTGGCATAGTGCTGGGTAGAAAACCTGTCGGTACACCTATCGCTGTGATTCTTATATTCTCAGAGCTTCTTCTAGCGAATGTTGAGGACGCTAGCAGAGTCTTAAGGACATTCGACTCATCCTCTGAATACGCGACCCGGGAAGGCAGGTATCCTATCGAAGATTGAGGTCTGTACTTGTCCAGCATGGACTTTCTGTAAATGATCTGTTGCGTTGTTAGATCAGACAGCATCTTGCGACCGCTCTCAGAGCTGAGTGTGCTGCTTCTTGCCGAGGACGCTAGCAGATCGTTTGTAACCGTGATAAGCTCTTCCTTGGCTGCTGCAAGAACGCTCAGGTGTGATGAGACGTATGCTGCGCATCCTTGAACTTTCTGGTGTTTGTCCATAAGAATTGAGAATGCCTTGCTAGGTTCAGGGTACGCCGCGGGTACAGTTGCGCTTGTGGAATAATTATTGGAAATGATCCAGTCGAGTGACTCTCGATAGCTCTCGATCCCCGATACATCGTAGTTTGAAAGTGAAAATCCAGAATCCGTGTAAGAATCTGAGTTCCGGGTAATATTCGGCTTTTTAAAGACACCCGCTAGATTTACGAAACATTCAACGATCAATGAAAGAATCGCAGACTCGTCCAGATTACAGTATCGAGTGAATCCATTTTCATCGGTGAATGTGGTATCAGTAGGCAATCTCTCAGTCGTTGCAGCTAAGATCTCGTCGTAAGCTCCTAGAATATACCCGAACACATTTGTGCTGGTGCTGCTTTGAACATTCTCGAATGAGCTTTTGATTTTATCAGAAGAATCATACGACTCGTCACCTGATTGTTCGTAAGACTCTAGAGACGCAAAATTACTACGAAGACGAACTAAAGCTCGTGCCAGTTCACTAAAATCGACTTCATCGAAATCTGGTAAAGCCAAAGTTGATTGAATCTTTAAAGAGTTCAATCTACGTAAAGATTCCTCGAGGAGCTCGGCCTGCTGAAGATCTACAGTGATGCCTAACGAGTTTTCAATATTACTAAGTGCCGCTTTCTCGGAGTCGAGCCCGCCGCTCCCCGCCCGTGATACAAAGTCTCTTTTTATATCGAATAGTGCTTCTGCTACGTGGGTAACGGCTGTGTCGACTGATTCTTCATATGACGAAGCGCCGCCGTTTGATTCAAGTGGGGCGGATCTCGCTAGCAGCCTGTAAATAGCTTCCGCCATAATATCGGACGCTGGCGCGGCGGACGATCGACGTTCTAGAATACGTGGGTTGACGTTTCCAGACTTATCTTCAACCTGTGTCGTATTCGGAACTGCATCGGATGATAGACGGGAGCTGCCTTCGGTTGTTCTCACCGTTGTCAGGGTGATTTTTCCAACTTCCGAGGGTGCGTCACCCTGCGCGATCGAGATGCCCTGGAGCTGGTACCACTTCATCCTCCCAACAATTCTCAGGATCCACTGTCTCAGGTTACCGCTTCCGCTGTCACTTTCGAAAACGACATTGTTGAAACCTGCGCTTGCAAGCGCAGCGAAGTGAAGCTTCGAATCCTGGGATGATTGCGCTTCTTTTGTTGCTTCGATGAACTTGGAGACTATTATTCTCATAATCTCCGGAGGGGTCACTCGATTCTCAGTGTCAAAACGCCCAGTCATGTAATTCAGGTACTTCAGTATGATGTTGAAATTACCAGTGCCTGTCTGGACGTATGAGTCAAGATCAGAGAAGTTAAAGTCTCCATCAAAGATTGATTGTCTCACCAGTCCTTTTGGGCCCGACTTACACAGTCTGCCCGCATTATCTCGGACAGTCGGTTCATTTATTTCCAACGGAAGCACAGTTCCACCCTTCAGGTGGTACTGCAGGAAGGAGAGAGAGATAGTCTTTGATGGATCCATGTCAGTAAGCTTCTGACCGAATGGAACTTTCTCAAAAGCTTTTGTTCCGTAAAAGATCCCAGCCGGAGTCTTCGAGCTGAATGACAACTTGCTGTTTATATCATCCTGCTCTAAGCCTGGGATTCCCGATGACACAGTCAGAACTTTAGAAAGTATCTCGGAGCAACTCGAGAGTTTAGAGTAAGAATTAGATCCGAGCGAATCGATCAAATCCCAGACTGGATTCACGTTGATATCTTTCTGCAATCCTTCGATTGCGCTCTTTTTCTCATCAGAGAATATGATATCATCGCGAAATACGTCGATGAAGCTTTTGAAAATTTTAGAATTGTTTTTGCTGGCTATTATATCGCCGAGAGGTTCTGATGAGAGCAGAGTGGGGACTGCGAAGCTTAGCTGGTCCGGAGATTTTTCGTATGATCGTTGCCCAATGTTTTTAAGATACTCGGCAGCCCCATCGGTAGTTTCTTTATCTTCCCTGCTAATGTCAAGCGCGCTCTCAACTTTTTCAACCGCGTTAAGAAATGAAGCGAGATCCGATACGAGATCGTCTGCATCAGCTATGCTGGCGTCGACCGAGTCTTTCAAACCAGTCCATGCACCCGTTGCGTCATTATCGAGGCATTTCTGGATGACGTATGATACGTCCTCCGTGCCGATGGAGTGACATGACTCAAGCGTGTTAAAGTACTCACCGTACTTGGTCATGCTTGATCTTCCGCCAGTGTCTCCCGTGCTGTAAATTCTATTAAAATCAGCGATAGCTATCAGGTCTGCATTCGGGGCGCTTTCTGTCGCTTCTAACTTCGTGTCATCCGTTGACCTTGCCTCTACCGTTGGCAGACCCGCGAGTGTAGCGACCGGCGTGCTAGTAAGCGACTTCGCTAGTGTCGTTGTTCCTGCGAATGTTTTCATTTATGCCACCTTTGCAGGCCCGAAGGGCTCGGATTCGCTTAAATCCGAGAACACTGCGGAGATATAGTAATTCATATTCTCGAGAGGTGCATCGAATGTGCTATCAACGTATGACATGTTTCCGACATCACAGTACTGCAGAGCTTTTATCGGTGCTATCTTTCTGTTGTAATCAGCGTAGATGATGATGTGATCGATTATCTGGACGCCGCTCTTTATCTGCCATTTGATGATGTTCCCTTTTGGGCCCTTAGTAACCCTGAAGTTACTGAACTGTGTGTCCGCACCTGCAATCTTCACGATTGATAGCCCGGTGAATGATGTTGCTCCCTGGATCATCTCTGAGTCGCTGCTGGCGTAAGCTGGCGTGTTAAGGCCCGTCTTAGCACCGATTCTCTGCTGCTCGAAAGTGGAAGCTAGAGTTCCGAGTTTTGAAACATTCGGAGAGTTGAACTTCTTCATATCAGTTTGAAAAGTCTTTCCCGTCTGCTGATTAATCTGTGGGATGTGTATCCCACTGAATACCGTGCTTACGCTCCGAACAAGGAGCCTGTAGTGATAGTGATAAGTTCTACCAGCTACCAGCTCCGAGACGTTTTTGGATCTTCTTGTCTCCGAGCTATCGATGAAAGTTCCAGCTGGAACGATCCCGAAGCACTCATTCAGGCCTGTTACGGGGTCAAATCTAAAGATCTCAAACGCGATGATGCCGCTTAGAAGTTCCCTGTTACCCTTCAACTCGTTTACGTATGCCGTTGATAGTCCTGACGCTTCTACGATAGAGTAGATTTTGTCCAATGATGAGTCATCAGCTGACGCATCAAGATTGAAAGAAACTTGACGAGCTCCTGCTGATGTTGTTTGCGGTGCTGACACGGTGATCCCCTGCCGGCCCCCTGCGCTTTTGTCATTGACAAATCTCGTTACACATGAATTCTGCGAAATTCGTTCGTTACCATAAGCGTCTATGAGAATCAAGCAATACTCGAGCGTAAGGTTTGCACGGGTCGGCTGGTCTTTAAAGCTTGCTTCCTTGGTCTCTCGATCTAATTTCAATGAACTTGCAGTTATGACGGATGAGGGTGCGGTGAACTTAGTTTCATGTACAGTTAAGTTTTTTCGAACTAATTTCACAGAGATAACATCATTTGGAATGTTGAACACTTTAATTTCAACGATTGAGTTATTCTCGTAAGCCAGCACAGAGGTTGTATCAGTCTGGTATCTTTTGTTATACCCTAGACCTGTTTGGACGAAGCTGGTGAATTGACCTGACGTGATACCAAGCTCATTGAATGGAACAACCCTGTAGATGCAACCGGCAAGTGAGTTAGGTCGATCGATGAATCGCACGGATGATCCGAAACGAGCTGGTAAGTCGCTGATCTGGTCGAAAGATGAGTTGGAGCCTCCGTCTATCAGCTTCCTGTAGATCTTCAAGCGTGACGCGTTCCGATCTACCTGCCTAGCGTTGATGATCCTGTAGGCTCCATATGACGCAAAATCACAGGATGGTGATTCAGTGGGAATTATGAAATCCTCATACAGCTCCCTAAGATTCAGGTTGAAGCTGACTGTCTGCAGTGTTCTTGTCTGATCGTTTGCACCCGAACTTGTAACTGCATCAATTTCGACTCTAACCTCGGAGAGTCCTCGCTTACTTACGTTAAAAAGAAGTGGAACATCGACCAGCGTTATCTCTTTTTCTTCGATGTAAGCTTGAACTTGCTTGCCGCTGGTTCCCTTGGACAAGGAATTTCTAAATTGCAGTTGCTTACTGTCTGCTCTCGAAATCGCGCTATCAACTAATTTCAAGCCTGATATTCCATCTTTTGTTGGAGCAAAAAAACGAACCTTATTGACGAGGTCAGCTGGATCGATGTGCCTTCTGTGGAGCATATCAACTCGTAAGGACTGAGAGTCACCACGGCTGGCTATCGCGCCGCGACCCAAAGAAGACGCAGCGCTGCTAGGCTTGATTCCAGCTTGCGGATTTAACTCATTGCTGGATTTGAACTTTAGAGTTTTCTGCTTCCCGATTGACGCTCCACGTGAGATTGCGAAGACCTTATCATTTGGAATCTGCTTTGTCACGTCAACAGATCCTTCGAAGATAACGTTCGGCTCTTTTTGCAATGACCGCAATTTCTCAATTGTCGATGAGTTAATAGCGCTCTTTGAACCAGCGGCCGTGAATTTCTTATCTCTTGACTTCGGGTTCTGCTGCAGCAGAACCCGAAAATTGCATGAGATCACGTTTAGTCGAACAGCCTGGGCTGGATCAAGCGCAAAAAAAGATCTGAAGGAGACGCGTCCACCGTTGATCTCAAGAGCAAGTGTCTGGGTCTCGCTGGTGTAGATTACATTTTCCTGCTGCTTCTTCTTTGCACGCATGTTATTCCAGCTCTATCGTGAAAATGTTCACGAACGTTGCATTTCCGAAGCTGTCATTCATGATTTTACCGGCAAAAAGAGTTCGAACCTGATCGTTTGTTCTCTTTCGAGATGCTCTTTCACCGAAATCTATCACATCAAGCTTGGTGATCGAGCTGTCATTGGAAACTTCGAAAACTTGCATCACAAAATTATTCTCCATCGAAGTTTGATTAAAGAAAACATCGTTGAATTCAAGTTTTGAGAGTCGACGTTGGAATGACTGCTGGTCAAGATCCATGAGCTCGTTGTCATTTGGAAAGTCAGCGATAACTTTACCAGCAAGCTCACCAGATGAATTGATCGGTGGGAGGTAGCGAAAGTTTTCAAGCTTTGAGAGCCTAAAATCGTGGTTCAGACTTTCGATATCATCCAGAACAGCCGTCTTTACGTCAGCTCTTGTAAACGGAAAATTTTCGCTGATTGAGAACTTCAGCTCGTTTGATGATAGAGTGAAATACTCAGAGCTTTCAAGATCCTCCTGCGTTCCGATCACCTGCAGGTTCTGCCAGCTCTCAAATATTGCGCTTGATATCGACGAAACAACCTGGTTTGCTCCGCTGGACCCTGTGACCCTTACGCGTGCTCCGTTGATCACAACGTTTTCACCGTTCACGCCGAAACCATCGCTTCTGAATGGGCGGAGGTATCCGGCGTCGTCGGTCTCGAATGTGATCATATCAGAAGGTAGATCACTCGCAGCCTCAAAGTAGATTCTGCTTGTCGGATCATCCATCACGTCGTTCTCATCGCCGGAGTAGAAAGCGCCTAAATCTGTGAACGTCGCGTACTCAATCTTCATGCGACCGTTGGCAATCTGACGACGACCTTGCTCCGTGATTATCACGTCCATTATTCTTGACTTTGAGTCTAGTATTCCAGCCATATTCTTTCTATTAAGTATCCTGATTTCAAATAGCTACAACCAAAGTATCGTCAGGATTATCGCTTCGATTCCTCGCTTGACCGTCGTCGAAATAAGGAAGGGACGATGTCGCGAATTTGCTTAGATTCTGGGTGTGGGTGTCATCCGAATTGACCCCAAACGACCCGCTGAACTTTATCATAACAGGTGATAATTTGCCCGGAAACGCTGTGTCAAGTCTCGGTTCCAGCGTATCGCGAAGCTGACCGAACTTATCCGCCCTCCATTGAGCTGCCGTGAACTCAGGATTGACATTCGAGATCCCGTATCGCAGAGCAGGTGCGCGAGAGATCCCGAGAACATTCCTACCTTGACGGTGTCGAAGTGATCCTACCGCAGAACCGACAAGCTCCAGGTTGTACAGCTCTGAAACTTGGTCGGAGGTCAGGACTAGACCTTTCCAGATTGCGACAGTGTGGATGTTTCCGTTCCTGATCTCGGTGGCTGGATTTGGGTCTGGAGCGCTATATGCTACGGTGCCACCTTCACTGATTGACCTTCCGTCCCCTGTAGCAGGATCGATGTCTGTTCCTATACGAAGTCTTGAAAAAGCGCTTGTTGTGGTAGGTGAAGCTGCTGAGCTACCCGAATCGAATGTGCATATTTGGTTGACTCCGTCAACGTAGATTTTGTATGTAGATGAGTAGTTTGAGCTAACATCAGGAGCTTCAAAAGTCGCAACAACGTGATGCCACGTATTCGCTGATATCACGCTTGATGGTGTTGACGCTTTTAGAAAATTACTTACGTCAGGGGAACTTCTGCCCTTTCTAAAATGAACTGCGCCGGCGCTGTCGACGTGAATGCCGTACTCAAAATTTCGAGTTGCAGCCGTGCCAGCTAACCAACCGCGTCGTCTGCAGATGAGGAACTGATCAGCGGTTGAAACCTCACTCAGATTGAATGTCACCGATATCGAGAATGGGACATCAACACCTCCTGATGACATCTTGTGATCGTCAGCGTCTCCATTCGCAACAAGAAGCTTGACATTGGCAGCGGAGGCGGTTACGCTAAAGCGGGCTGTTAATCCCCTACCGGCGTACGGACTATTAGCCGGGAATACTGGACTTCCTGAAGAGCGGGTAGGACCGCCGGATGCTGTTCCTGTCAATCCGATAAGATCGGTGCTCGATCCTGGGTTCGAAACGAGGTTTGAAAGAGCTGTAATTGTCGGACTAACGGTCAAG
>Ga0181349_1000175_pt1 | contig 26446 bp, 19 predicted proteins | sample Su13VDMM110SD_FD_130106 | JGI IMG/M metagenome (GOLD analysis project Ga0181349, IMG submission 130106) | Freshwater viral communities from Lake Michigan, USA - Su13.VD.MM110.S.D | ecosystem: Environmental > Aquatic > Freshwater > Lake | place: USA: Michigan | collected 2013-07-16 | reverse complement strand
TAAATCAACATAAAGACCATCAATAAATGTTTGAGTAAATCCTGAAATGGTTCCACTTGGAATAGTCACTGTAACACTTTGAGTTATTGGACTTCCTGTTGTTGTTTGTAATGTTGAAGTAAAGTCTACATTTACATCAGTATCAACTGTGTAAGTTGCAGTTGCCGAATAACCCGCACCAATTGAACCTGAGAAGAAAAATCCATCGACAATAATTATGTTTTCTATAAAAACAAAAGTCGGTGTAGGTGTTGGAGTAAAGGATGGAGTTGGTGTAGGTGTAGGTGTTGTACAACCTAAAGAAATCACTACCCCATTGAACATATCTGTTCTTGTATACCCCGAACCGAATAAAGATGCATCAACATAAATACTGAATGGACCTAACGCGTTTGAATTAGAAGCTAATCTTACGATGTATGTTGTACATGTACTTGCACTAACTTGTTCTGTCACTGAAGTATCATTACAACCAGCTGCATTATTTTCAACTAAAATATTATAAAGTGCCATCCGCGGATTTTATTTAATAAATACCGCAACTATTCTAATTCCTTAGTAATAAACTTAAAAAATAAATAAAATGAGTTATTCTTTAATATTATTTATTAGCAAATTAGGTAGGATATTTTTAAGGGTTAAACAAAACAACTTGGGTCATCCAAAGTAACTCCAAAAACACAAGAAGAATCTTGAATATTAATATCAACAGTACAATTTTCCATTTCAATAGTAATTTGAAATGTGCAACCAAAAGTACAATCCAATATTTTGAATATTGAACAATTATTGGCATCAACCAATGTCAACATTATTTGAGGTGCAGTGTTGAAGATTGAAGGAATAACCGTATTATAATAAACTATAGGCGGAACCGTAGTCCCTGTGGCAATTGTTCCAATTAAGGATTGATTGTTTCCATAAACATCTGATATGTAAACATTAATTGGGTTTGTATTCCCTGATATGTCTATAATTCTTATCTGCGTCATGTTAAACACATTATATCGTAGACAATATTCAATTTGATAATGATTTCTTGTCCGTTTAATGAGAAATTACTTGTACTCGTTTGTATAGTTATTTGATTATTCAATTCGTCAATTGTAACACCACTAACACCATCAATACTTAATAATATTGTTCTGATTGTAGTATACCATAAGTTATCACTTGGTCCAACATTCAATGTTGTTGCCGTAAAAAATGGTACGCTTACTGAAGTTCCTAATGGGTTAACGAGAACTTGGGCTGTGTATATCGCTGTAACCAAATCACAATTTGTGTTACCTGATGTAAGGTCAGCGAAACCTTCATTCATCATTTGAAGTAATCCATATTTAGTTGGTGATTGTACTTGGAATAATTCTGCTCCCATTGCATAACTTTCATAAGAAACATATGATGTTGCGCAATTTATTGAAGTTGTTCTGCTCAATGTACATCCTGATGCGTCAGTTATTACAACACTGTATGTCCCTGCAGTTAATGCTGAAACTTGTATTTGTTGTGGATTACCTGAAACATTATTTGACCATTGATATGTAAATGGTGGAGTTCCTGACGTTATGAATGCTGTTATAGTTCCACTTGTACCTCCACCACAAGATGTGCTATAAAGTGAGTAATCAAGTTGTGGACTTGACGCAACATATACATTTGTAGTTTGAGTACAACCTGTTGCGTCATTAACTGTAATAATATGTTGCCCTGAAGCAACATTTGAGAATGTTACTGCAGTTAAAGTTGTATCTATAAAGTTAGTTATTCCGTCTAAAGAAAAATCAAATGGTTCTGTTCCACCTGATGTTCTGGTAACCGTAATTTTTCCATTTCTTTGATTACATGATGTTACTACAACACTTGTTGAAATTGTGAATGTATTTTCTGCATATATCGTTTTTTCATCTATGTAACTACAACCTGAAGAATCACTTACTGCGACAGTATAGGTTCCTGTTGTTAATTTTGGAAAAATAATACTTGTTTGAGAATTAGTAATTGCACTTGTACTACCATCGGGTCTAACTAATGTGTATGTATATGGTAATGTTCCACCAATCACTGTTATTTGAATAGAACCATCGGTACTTGAGCATGTTGAATTTAGGGCATTAACAGAAACGCTTGAAATGCCTTGTGGTGTTTCTAAAGTTGTTCCAGCATTTAGGGTACAAAATCCTGCATCTGTTACCAAAAAATTATATTGACCAGCTGTTAAATTACTAATTGTATATTGTTGAGAATACGATATTAAAACATCTCCTGTTGATGCAGAATAATAATATGGTGATGTTCCTCCTGTAATTGTGAGAGTCACACTACCATTTTGTTGCAAACAAGTTGGTGGTACTGCGGTAAATCCACCTAAACCAATTGGGTCTACTCTTGTTACTGTGGCGGAATGTGTTACCTGACAATTTTCAAAATCAGTTATTTGAACAGAATAAGACCCTTCAGTTAATCCTGTGATTGTGCTACCCGTTGTCCCATTGCTCCAAAGATAAGTGTAAGGCGCGACTCCTGTCATCCCTGAGACCAATACCTTACCTATAGGTGTTCCTCCACAACTTGAGTTTGGTACAGGATATAATCCAAAATTAAATGGAGGCGAACTTTCAATAATAAAACTTTCACTTCTACCCGTACAACCACCCAAATCTTGAGCAATCATATAATAAGTTGACGCAGATAAATTACTAAAGACAACATTTGATACGTTTGTAACTGCAGAACTTATTAAATTATTAGAATTATTATATAAATAATAATTTGTTGAAGAATAATCTGATGTTGATGTTCCTGTAACCGCCCCATTATTAAGTTCACAAGTTGTATTAGTAATTCCAATAACACTGGCACAAACTCCGTCTGAAACAGGAATATTAATATAAAATTGTAAGTTAGTTGGTATTGTTGAATCATTAACTCTAACAACATATGTGTTAGGTACTAAACCACTCCTGTATGATGATAAAACTGCTTGGTCTTCTCCTAAATCGGGAGTTGTCCATTCAATAGTATATGGTGCGGTTCCTCCTGTAGGAATTAAATTAATTGCACCGACACCTACCGACTGACAATCTCCAGTTATCTGTAATATGTAATTAAACGCTGCCATTAATTTGTGTTACAATTTATATCTATAATTATACCTGCATTTAAACTTACTAATTCATTTAAATTTTTTGGTTCACAAGTTAAACTTGTAATTCTTAAGTTATTTCCATTAAGGAAATAAGTAAACCCATAATCATATAACTTTGGAAGAGATCCAATTAATGCATTTCTCCATTGTATATTTGTTGGCACATCTGTACTTCCATATCCTACATAAAACAATGTATTAATTATTGTATCAGTTCCAATAGTTAAATTAACATACCAATCTGATTGAATAGAATCTGAAATACATTGTGTTGGTGATAAGTTATATTGAACTAATAATGCAGTAACTCTATTATTTAATATTGCACTAAAATTAGAAACATTCGTATCTCCATTTAGCCAAGGGTATATATAAAAATCAGTATACTCGGTTGCACAGTTATATTGGAATATATTTCCAATAATATAACAAGGGTCTATTGGTACAGGAATAAATTGACATCCTCTTTGTCTTCTATAAACAAACTTTTGTTTTTGTAATATAGAGTTTTCATATCTAATACCTCCATTCCAAATTGTTGTGGCTGGAACCATTTGCTCTACCAACTTCAACCAATAAGGTCCAATTCCTTCAACATAATCAATTAGTTTTTGATATGTGTATTTGTTATTAGGTACCCCAACTGTTTCCTCTGATTGAATATATTTCCACCAAAGTGATTGTAACGTTGGATATCCTCCTGTTTTACCATCGCTGATATATTGTCTATTTCTTGTATTAATCATATTCTCCCAAAAAGTTTGTGAGAATTCAAAGAATGTTTTCTTCTTTGGTTGTGGGTCAACGAAAGTCCAATCAACACCACCTGGTACAGGATATCCGACAGTTAAACCTGATTCGGGAATAGGATAATCATATTTTACTGATGAATCCCAAATACCATAAACTAATCCTTGACCAGGGTTCATAAAGATATCTGTAGTCTTAACATTTAAGACCAGTTTTTCGTTATCTACAAAATAATAAGCGTTATAATCACCTTGAGTTGATACTCTTATCTTATTATCATCTTTTAACCAAGTTTTATTATTATCAACTATTTTACTTAATTTAAATCCTTCCGTCATATAAGGGAAATCTCTAAACCTGTTCAAATATGTTTGTCCATAAGTGAATGGTAAAAGTTGTGTTTGTATATCATAGTTTTGTCCTGTATAGACATTACCATTAACTTGAACATTATCGGGGCTTCTATGTTGTGGTGTTGATTCATACCAACCAGAACCTATTTGGAAAAAGAATTTCTCAGTATCAATTGGTGCTCTTGGATACCCTTCAATATCTATAGGATATTCTTCTAATCGTATATTTGTATCTTCATATACTGAACTTGATGTAAATGCGGTAAATGTTTGTCCTTTTACTTTGTAAGTATCTCCGGGGATATAGGCTGGTGAAGTATTAACATATGTTCCTCCAGATATCTGAGCGAATTGAGTATAGAACTGATCGAGATTTATTTTTTGGTCAGCTAAATAGATATGCTCATTATATTCAATTAAAGAATCTGGTGCTCCAATCAATCTCATAATAAATTCGACTGACCTTCTTGTTCCTTTTGATTTAAACAAATAAGCAGCATTTAAAATAAGATTTCTATAAAAATTATAATTTATTTCTGTTGGAGTAAGCGCTCTAGCATAACCTGGATATGTTGGTGTATTTGTATTACCAAAAATAGACCCTAAAAAATCTTCATTAGTAATTGGTGAAAAATTGGAAGTCCATCCCAATGTTTGGGCTAAATTAACCAATAGTTGTGAAGGAATATCATTCTCAGAATTATAGTTTACTGAGTTCATATAAGCCAACGCATCAATAAATTGTTTTACTTGGTCAAAACTTCTACCATATATTTGTAAGACCTTTTCAACTTTTCTACCAAGCGTATCAAAATCTTTTAGTGAATCACTCACCAAGAATCTTGAAATTAAATTTGTTTTAAACTCATCTAAATTAACCGCAATTGCCTGTAATTGTTCTAGGTAACTATCAAAATTAAATGACCTAATATCTAAATTCCATAAACCATCTTTTGGCCATGTAACTTGTTCATTATTGGTATAATATTGACCCGCTTCATTTTGTTGTGGCACTTGGAATACCGCAGTATATTCAGGTCTAACTAATCTATTGACCAAGAATTTTTCTACTTCATCAAAACTTTCAGAAAATACTTTATCAACAATAAAATCATTTGGTCTAATTAGATAATTTAAATTGACTTCAGTATTTCCTGTCCCAAATGGTGCCCCTTGAACATAAAATTCTAAATAACCACTTGTAAGACTTACCGATGGAGAAAATCCAAGTATTTTAAATATATTATTTTCACCTTGGTCATTTGTAAATGCAATACAATAATCAAGATATGTATCATACAAATTTCTATATGGAGATACAGTAATTTCTCTCGCACTTAAGTTAGTTGAAGCACTATATGAATAATCAATATCAAATGGATTATTAAACCTATCAACATTTACTCTAAAATTAGTTTCATTCTGAACAGAATTATATGATATATTATAAGCCGTTGATGCAGTAACGAATGACATGTTGTTAAACATCACATCAATTGCCGCTGGGAAATAATTTATAATATGAAGTACAGAAACACTAAATCTTTTGGATAGAGCTCCATACATTGAGAAATTAAGAACTTGAGAAACATCATAATTTGGATAGACTCTAAATTGAGTTGCCATAATACGTCTGCTTTCCGTCAAATCCTCAATATTCATACTATCAAGAGTCATCGGTTCAGAGAACGCACCTACATTAAATTTTCTATTAACTTTTTCAGTTACTCCTGTAGTAAATTCAAAATTACCTTGCGTAAGACCTCCCCCTTGCACGGTTTGTAACCCCACAATATTATCAGAGAAAGTCGCCGCACCACTACCAGGTACTGGCGGATAAAAATATTTTGTACTTTTTATCGTTGTTGCCATTATGTAGTTATATTTGTAAAGTTTTTACTAAAATCAATATTACCACCTCTACTCTGTCTAACCTCATATAACAATGCGTTAAATTGGTCTCTAATTTCGTATAGGTTGTATTGTCTGTAAATATTATTTTGAGAATCATATATTGTATACACACCATCATCCATAGATTTGGTTTGATTACCGTAAAGAGCAATCGCAAGAGATGATATGTCGTATTCAACCATTTCAACTTCTATTGAAATTGGATTAAAGTAGGTATTTGAAATAATAATACCTTGACTTGGTTGTCCAATATATGGAGTAGCGTTTGGTTTGTTTGAAGGTGATGATGAAGGTGATAATGTTAAAAACAATAAATTAGCGCTTCCATCAACGTATCTATATCTAATAGATTTTTGTGTTGTATTAACTTCATTAGTAACAACTGGTTCACAAAAGAAACATGAGGTTACCACTCTAAAAAAGTTTGGTATCTTTGAACCATCAGCATTTAAGTATTCTACTCTAAATCCAACAAGCCCTTGTGATACAAATTTATTTTGATATTGAACAGGGACATTTGTTAAATCAACAACAATACCTTTAACGTTTGGTAACGCACTTAAAACCCCACAATCCGTAATTGTTGTTCTAATCTGAGCTGGTCTTACATATAAAGTATAAATTCCAAGAGCATTAAATTGTTGTGCCGGTAATGTAAGATTATATAATCCTCCTAATACTTCAACACCAGTATTTCCACCTGTTTCAGAATTATTAAAATAAGGTTTTAAAACACTTTGTGCGTCCAATGATGTAAGGACATAGTTATCTGTAACATCTCTAGAGGGTGTATATACCATTTGAATTTCCACATCTTGTGGTGATACATCTGATGGTCTAATTGTACCGTATGAACCTATTGACATAATTTAGTTTTTTAATAAATAGTTTAAGGATTCTTTTGTACGTTAAAAAATCCATATCCGTAATTTAACATATCTCCCAAGTTATCCACTTCTCCCAATCTTTGTACTCTTTCATACGCACTATTTTTTCCACGTTCCATGAAGACATCCGTTTGTATCTGTGGTTGGTCCATTACTTTAAGTAATGCTTCCAATTTAGTGATTGGAACTGCTGTTAAATTACTATCCGTGAATCCTGAAGATTCTTGGAAAAAAATGCTTGTTCCGTCAGCATAATCATAAAAGTTTATTCCTGTAATGGTATATGCAGTATAAACCAAATCCATATTTGTTATTGACCCCCATATTTGACCATTTTTAATTACAGGTACTCCAACTTGATATTTTGGATTTCCATATAATGATAATTCGGTTACCCTTGATGTTGTTATTCCTGAAATAATAAATGGAACATTAAGATAATTGTTAGATGTTTGGGCTGAAACAACATTAACCGCATCTCCAGAAAATATATAATCATAACTAACTGGAGTCCCGAACCAATTTCCTCCTGCCGGAGTAAAATATGCCGTACCTTGTTGGTTATAAATGGTAACCTCAGAATAAGGTAAAGTAACGGTCTTTTTAATCTTTGTAATTCCCCAAGGATTGACTTGTTCCAACATTATCTCATATGTCTTATTTGCTGAAGGGTATACGTGAGATATTGAATTAGGAGTATAGTTTGTAACAGCTTGCAATTGTGAACCATCACCCCAACTAATAACATATCTTGATAAATCCAAAAACTTTTGAAACTCACTTGATGTATTATACACATAAACTTTATATGGGTCTTCAGTTGTTGATGAAAATATAAAATTAGATACAACATCTTTCTGAAGAACAGCTCCATCAAATTGTGTATAATATCCAGCATCAATTGCCGTTTGAGTTAGGAGTATATTGACCGTAAGTCCCGTCAATAATGAAGTACCATAGGTTCCTCCACTCACCATTTGAGACATTCCCGAATAAACACCAACAGTTTCACCTCTCCAATCTACGGTGGTTAAATCTGCGCTAACATTCTCTGGGGATACTATAAAATTATAATCTGCCATTATGGGTTAACATATTCATACCATTTTATGGGAAGTGGAGTTCCCTCTCTGTTTCCTGTTATTGTGTTAAAAACCTGATAAGTTCTCTTATCATAATTCAACTTAACCTGATAATAGAAATATGTTAAACTATCGAAATTATGTTCCCCTTGAATCGTTGATTGAGGCACATTCATCATTTTGGTATAAGTTCCAGTCATCGCATTATAGAACTTGGCGGACATATAAAATGTATCAATATTCACGAAAGTTCTTTTCTTTAACCAATAAATAAAATACCCTTCCTTATCTCCAACATAATCCAATACAAAATCAGGTATTTTAATCGTCACAGGTTGTCTTTGTAATATCGCATCCTTCTTTAATCCTTGCTGTGTTGGTATTATTATAGTTATATAATTCTTTTGTTTTTTATCATCTGTTGAATCATATAAATCCAATTTAAAAAACGAATTGGCAAAATTATTATCATAATAATATATGTTCCCTGTGGTAAAACCTTCACTTCTATAATCCAATCTCCAATTCAATGGATTAGTTAAAGTTCCTCCTGAATAAAAATAAAACTGATACTTAATCGCAGTTTCTTGAGATGTTCCCGTAAAAGGAGCGTTTGCAAACCTATCAATCTCAAAATCTCTTCCAATACCAATTACTTCAGTAATAACCTCTTTCTCATATTCATCCACACTTTGCTCCAATCCCAAATAATCCCAATCTAACTGAATAGGAATATTAATTTGTTTTGCAGTTAAAGTATTCTGCCTAATAAAAAATTTACTCACATCCATCTATCAACGGTTTAATAGGATAATCAACTCCAAGTAATGAAGAGTTGAAGTTTATTCCTTCTGGAATTAATCTAAATACAACATCTGCAAACGGGTATTGAGCAGTGTTAAAGAACGGATAATCAACACCTCTCTTTAAATTATCTATAAATCCAAAAGTATATAAATCTCTCCATCTGAATTGTTGGTCAGATTTTGAAAAATAAGAATATGATGGAACTTGGTCGATAAACTTAAGGTCTCCTGTTTCAACATAATCCGAGAATACCCTTAAAGTCATCTTGTTGTGTGGGGTATAATAAAATCCTGGTGAATTTTGGTCTGTCGTTCTTGTTGTTTGAAAAATATTTTGATTATATTTTATTTTTTGATAATAAGGTGAAACAACTCTTTCCAATTGTTCATAGTTATTCCATTCACAAAAATCTCCATCAATAATATCATCTTTCTTTAAGTCTTGATTAAAATAAAAAGTATATGTTTTTCCACTTTGGCTTCTTGTATATGAAGATACTGGTATATTAGTACTGGAAATTTCATTTGTTGTACTCCAATAACTATTTGATACTTTTGTTAGGTTAAATTCCCATCCTTGTTTTAATCCAACATTATTAAAAGGATTATTAAAATATCCCGTATATCCTTTATTTATTACAGTCAAATATAACTCACTAATAGGTCTTTTTTGATTATCCAATAATGTAGTGAAATCCAAGTCATAGTTGACTGTTACATTATAAGCATTACTACTTGTTAATTGAGATATTCTTGTAACTTGATTTGGAGTTATAGAACTATACTCTAACTTTCTTGTTTCATTAAAAACATTCTTTTCAAAACCAATCTTGGTCATTACACTATCTTCCAAATTCGTTAATATCTTATGTTTTCTAACATAATACTTTGACCTTGTTTCTTCTAAATTAGTAGGATTTATTACTCTTTTAAATGTTCCAGTAATATTATTATTAAACGTTGTACCAGTATATCCAATATTATAAACATTAAAAATGTGTTCAGAACTGTCAAATAAATTATTACCTAACGAGTAAACTTGAAATAAAGTTGTTTTGTTATAAGCGAATGATAATTCAACATATTCTCCCACACTAAGTCCATGTGGAGCAATACATTGGAATGCAATTATTGAACTACCGTTTTGTTGACTATTTTTAATAATAAATGGAATTCCTGTTGATGCAGTCCAAGTTAAATTTGAATTATTTAAATTAAAATATAATTTTTTATTATAATCATTTTCATATCCATAACTTAAATAATATGTCCAATTATAGGTATAAGCACTTTTTGCTTTATAAGTAATATGCTGGTCATTTATATCAGGTCTAAAAAAATCAAATTCATAATATTGCGGTAATCCTTTCCATGTTCCACTTGACATTGAAACTTCTGGCTGAGTATAATAAAGATTATATTGAAATGGTGTATATGCTGTTGTTCCTGTATATGAATTACCATATATGTATGTAAGTTTAAATGTTGGTCTGAATATTAAACAAGCCTGCCTTTCATCATCATATACTTGAGCTAAACTAATAGTACTACTTCTATCATATTCAATAATAGATTGACTTTTTTCTTCTAAAGAAATTGGTATCTCTTGGTCAATAGAAGGTGCTGATTGATACTCTAATCTACTCGGTATAATTTTATAGTTATTCAATGATAGAATATTTCGTTTTAAATTTATCTAACGCTGATTCACCCTTAACAGTTCCAAAATAAAATTGGAATGGAGCTCCTACCAAAAATTTATCACTTGTTGCTCCGACTGTTGAGTAAACTCCATTAGCGTCGACACTAAAAATATATCCTCTAGCATACAAATCATTAACACTTGATGTACTTGGTCTAAAGTAATTTGGTTGAGTTAATTTTGTTCTATCCAAAGATTGATATCTTTGATTTTGTACAATGTCATTTAAGTTGGTAGCCCAACTATTATATTGATCGCCAAAAATTGTTGTAGTATTATTTAATTGCCATTGATAGAATGGAACAACTTGTGATTTTATACCGTAAGGATATGGATAATAATTAGCATTATCATTAGGTCTGAAATTAATTCTTCCTGGAGTTATAAAATCTTTAAATTGAATATCATTTGTAGATGATGAGAACCATACTGCGATTGTTGGATTACTAGCAGTTCCTAAAATTGTTGTTGGATCAGTTGTAGACCCAGGAACAGTTTCATAATATTCAGGTGAAAATTTAATAACACCTTCTTCCGAATTTATTGACAAAAGTTGTGCTAAATCACCATCAATTCTTCTTGCCCGATTAAATAAACTAGGGTTATTTCTACTAAATAATTGATTTAAAGAATTATCCCCCGATGAAAATATTTGTTTTAAAAATGTTTCATCCGTTATTCTTGAAATAACAAATAAGTTAACTAAATCTGAAGTATCTCCATAACTTGTTGAATCTAAATTAGGCATTATATATCCTCTTGTTGATGGGTCAAAAGTAATTTCTTGATAGAAATAATCTTTCATTCCTAAATTTATTATTGTTGTTGGAAATAATAAATTCCTTACATTAACCGATCTATCCGCTGGACTTGGTATTCCTATAAATTTATTAGAATTAGTATTATATGGACTACTCCTATAATAAAAATTATTAGTTTCAGAATTAAAATGAACTAAATCTTTACAAAAGCTAGAATATGGTTGATTTCTACTATCATATCTTGTATCAACTTGTATTGGAAACATATATAAACTACCATTAACCCAATTATTCATGAATGATTGAGATAAAACACCTCTACATAATCCATAGAAAAATCTAAATCTAAATGCCCATTCATTAAAATTTTTAATGTCTTTTCCTAAATCAGTTAATGGCTTTCTCATAAATAAATAACAGCCTCTTTCTACTCCGTCTTTTTCAACACAATTTTGGTCAATTTCAAAATTACTTCCGAATCCTTTATAACAAGTTAACCCAACCATTGATTCACAGTTAAAACTTTCTAAAACTTTTATTGCATTTGTAAGACCTGATAAATCAGGTGTTACTATATCAGCACCTGTTGTAAATGCTGTACTAGTTATATCTTCACTATCAGTGTTTATAACATATATTGCAAAGTTGTTGTTCTGTTGTAATATTGATGGATTATTAGTCCAACTTCCTCCATCTAATCCATCAGATGTAGGTAATCTATCCGTTCTCATTACATTTAACTGAGAAGTACTTAATGTGATTGAATTATTTGGACTTGACCATATACTATTAGTATAATAGGTATACCCAAAATAAGATTGGTCAGATGACGCACTATTAGTTTGATCATAATCAACACATCCCATTAATGCAGCACCAGACAAATCTTCAGAATCATCATAATACGCACTACTTTGTGCATTATCATAAAATCCATTAGCACTTTTTGAAATAATTTCATTATTAGATGATGTTCCGTATGTCGTAGTAATTTCAGAACTTAATAATCCATAATATGCAGTATTTGTTGTGGTATATCCTGTAAATTCTCCCCCTGAAACAGTGCTTCCAGGAATACCAGGACTAAAGAAATAAGATTGGTAAAATATATCACTTTGATTATTATATGGTTGTATTGTTATAGAAGTATTCGTTAATCTCTGTATTGGTATATTAACTCTTGTTTCTGCAGTAAATGTCCAATTGCTATCAGATTCATTTGTTCCAAATATATTACCTAAACTATATTCATTAATATATTTTGGTGAATATGGATCAACTCCTCTTTGTAAAACTAAAACATATTGATTCTGAAAATCAGAATAATAATCAATTGCTTTATAATCACCACTATTATCAGGTAGATATCTATTTCCAATAACTTCTTTAATCCACCTATCAACATAAGTATTTTCCTCAAAAAGATTTGGAAATGATTGTAAATCATTAGCATTCCAAATAGCAACGGCTTGGGACACTGTTAATGCGGTTACAACTTGAAAGTATTCAATATCCGCAGGAAACTTATAATTTATTTCAATAGACCCATAGGGTAATGTATAACTAATTGGTGTTGAATTTATGTATTGAGATGTTGCGTAACTAACATCAATTGTTGTTGCTCCAGCACCATTATAGGATGTTCCACTTATTCCTGTCTCAAGACCATTAACTGTATCAGCAGTATACAAAAAGTTTTTATCGGTTGTTGAATTTACATTAACAAAAGTTAACAAATCACCCGAATTGAACTGTTCTGTCGATAAGACCGTCAAAGTATTATCATAATGCGATTTACCATAATTTGAATCTTTGGCAAACGTTACTTTAATTTTATTTTTACCTGTGAAAAAATTTTTTCGTTGATTGAAGATATTCACTCGTTCTCCCAATGGTAATGATTTTGAAGTCGCAAATCCTGGAAGAACAATTGTTTGAGTTTCAGTTGGTAGTGGACATAATCCTAAATCAAACAAACTACCACTACTATATTCAATAGGGCCATATGATAGATTTGCACAGAATGTTATTTGTTGTCCTGAACCAAGATTTGGGTCTGATTGTAATACACCTGCGCAATCGTAATAAGATATACTTATTGAACTTTGTGTATTATTTTCAATTCTATATTGATTACCGGTAATACATATTGCCGATTCAGATATAGTAAAATTAACACTTTTTGATCTTGGCATTTTATAAACTGTAGGATCATTAATAAATGCAAAAGTTGCTCGTCCTGCAATAGCTTCACTAATTGTTGTTGCAATCAAATCAGAATTAAGAGTATCTGCCGAAAATTTATCAATTAACATCCCAGAATAACTTAATGGAGATGATAAATAACTTAAAAACCCTGTTGCAACATTATTTGGTTCATCACTTTGAGGATTAATAGGGGTTGTTTGTGATTCCTGAGCGCACTCACATGCTTGGCACTCAGGATAAGTAATCATTGGTAAACTTATCTTATAGCTTTTTTGATTACAATATTTTCTCCATCTTTTAAATAGAAACCATCCAAAAATATTAAAGTAAGAAATTGTACATAAAAAATCTAACATCAAATTATATAAAAAAAGTAAGACATGTAGAAGAAATAAGATTGCCAACCCTATTGGTTGAAGTATTGTCATTAAAATAGAAAATAGAAAAAATAAAAAATCAAAATTTCTAAACCCATCATTAACAGGAAATTTATTAACACTACTTGAACAATCATCATCATCTATTTCTTTAATACCAATAAATCTACCTTTAGCCCCTTTTTTATATTCATCAATTAAACCTGCAATAGTATAAACTCTATTAAATTTAAATTCATAAAAAGTATCTTCACAATCAATGATTTCATTTAATCTATTTGTTTTTGCAGTACTAGTAAATCCATTAGTATAACCACTCCACGCCAAACCAAAATAATAAGAACTTTCTAATTTTTGATTAACACTTGTTGAATAATTAGGATCATTAGTATTGTTTGTCCAACCATATTCTTTAATGTTTGGAACTAAATAATTTGGTCTTCTTGTTTGGGTTGTTAATGCTGCTGGTTGTTGCCATTTAATTTTAAATCTATATTTAGCCTTTGTTGGAATACCAATTGTTGGGTTATTAGATAACACTTTTTCTCCGAACTGATTTGTAACCAAATAATCTAAATTCATTGGTAATTCAGTTAACCATGTTCCATTACCATCAATTATATTACCGGCTTGTTCCAACTGATATTGTTCTAATATTGGATTACCGTCTGCGTCTTGTTGAATGGTTTGACGTATTGATAATATTTGTCCTGGCCCTGCGGCCAAAGAACAAAGATTTCCCATATTATCTCTTGGCTTACAATTTTTTCTAACTCTAAATCCATCAGCTGTTGAATAAACGGAACCCATGAATGTTGAAGTTGGTTGTATATCTATATTAGCACTATCTCTTAAATCAAAATCAACTCTATTAATAGCAATTTGGCATAAATCAGGATCTCCCCACAGTGGAGATATTTCAGTATTAACTGATAAACTAACAATTTGTGGTAATGAATTAAGGTCAGTTGAAGTTCTAAATTGATTTCCAGCAACTTGAACTTCAGTTGCAATACCCATTCTAATTAAATCCTGAGGAGTTAAAGAGAACTCACCAATATCTGATAAGTCAACATCCATAACTAAAGTTTGTTCTCCCAATGGAACCCCCATAATCATGTAATCACCACTCTCATTTGTTTTGGCAGTAAACCTATAATATTTGTCATATATTTCTACAACAGTACTTGCCGTTAATACATCATTTCTTGAAGGTAATGTTCCTGTTGCCGCATGTTTTGAATATGATTTTTCGTAAGGTAATAAATTATATCTGTATCCATCATCATTCTTATCACTTGATGATTTATAAGGATATATACTTTGAATAATAGGATTTGATTCATCAATACTTTCAATAGGAATGAATATAGAAACTCTTGCATTTGGTAATCCAAATCCACCATTAGCAGTTATTCTACCGACCACCACACCATAGTCTGCACAACTTCTAGTATAGATATCTGATTGTTGAATCTTTAATGAAAGAATTTCAAGAAATTCAAACTCTTGGTCTAATTGAACATTAATTGTTTTATTTATCCCGAGCTCTGTTTGTATCCTGTATGATTGACCCATCTGATGCCTTTAACTATAAATAGTTTATGTGGTATTTTATAAAAAAAATACACCACTTTAAATTATAGTTTAAAGATGTTAAAAATAAACTTATGAAAATGTAACTGATTGGAAGTTCTTAACTGATACTCTAATATCTTTGTTTGGATATCTAATTTGGTATACTTGTGATGGTTGTGCAAATATTGTATCATCTACAGGTCCAATTAATTTTGTTTCAGGGTTAGAATAAACCATTGATGTTTCAGCGGAAGAATATTGTCCTCCTACTTCATTATAGATATCAAGTCCTGCAACAGTTAAAACTCCATTTGTATTTTGAACTATGCTTCTTATCTCAGATAAATAAACGTTTTGTCCAAGTTGTCTTGTTTGTGGATTAAAATATGTTGATATTAAATCAATAACCTGTGAAATGATTTGACCTGAATTTTGTGCAGAATCTAATACAATTGAAAGGTCTACACTTACATCAATAACTTCAGCGGTGAAGATCGAGATGTAGTCATTCATCATTCTATAGTTAGATAAGTAATTGGCAATATTTTGTTTCAAAGTATTGGATACGATATTAGTGAGTTTACCTGAAGTATCATATGATAAAATTTGAATCATTATTTTATTATCATTTTCAGTTATAGCTACTTTAGCTGGCGCTCCAAATTGAGCTGGCATATTTCTAATAATTGATTCATAATCTTGTACGGTAACCGCTCTTTTTTGTGCCGAGAAGTTAAATGATACATAATTTCTTATCTCTTCAATTGTTGGAAGTCCTGACCCACCAATTGCTGCAGTTACGTTGTTACATCTTAAAGAACTAACAACAGACGAGTTTGTTGCCTCAGAAGGTCCATTAACAAAGAATGATACGGTTCCAATTTGATTAATTACATTAGTTCCTAAATTAGTTTGTAATCCTCCACCCACTCTATATTGAATAAATAATGTTGAGTTAGCTTTCAATGCCGATCCTAAAGAAAAGTTATTTGTATATTTCTGTAGTTCTAATGTTGTACCATAAGTAGTAAATTGGTCTAATGCATCTTGAGCAGTATTTGTACCTCCTCCAAATGTTAATTTTTTAAATCCTTCTCCAGTGTATTCACTAATAAATCTATCTTGAGTTTGAATGTATCTACCAACTTTAATTCCTGGTTGGTCTGAAGCCTTTGTTGGATCTTCAATAAACACTCTATCTTCTGCTAAGGCATCTACTTCATACCATCTATTTGTTAATCCCATAAATTCAGCTGATGTTGGCACATTTGTATATTGTGTTCCATCTTTTAATAAAACACTTGTAATACCTAGTACATTTTTTTCAGGTAAAAATAATTCAAAGAATGGTTTTACATCATTAGGACTGATAGTTCTTTTAAAGACTTTTGTAATACCATTAACAACAATTTCTCTTTTGGTAATTGTATAATTCAATAAAATTCCATTAGAATTAAAATTTGGTATCTTTAATCTATTAGGAAATCCTTGGGCATTATATGGTGAAAAAAAGTCAATATCATATATGTTTTCAAACACTAATCCTGCTCCAACAACTTGGGACCCTCTTAATAAGGTTCCAAGATATCTTTCATCCTCTTTATCTCCAAATGCTGGTACCGTAATTGAGAAGTCAACTAAAGAAACTGAAGGCCTTTGTCCTGGTAATTTTAATCCATAAGTTCTGGCTATGTTATAAACTGATGATTTTTGTTGTGCATATTGGAGTACTGTTTCTTGAATACTTCTATCAATATGGTAGTGTAAATTATCTGCAACAGCTGCATTTAAATCCAAGAATACTGAAAATACAGAAGCATCATTAAAATCTTGTATTAATTCAGGATAATAAGTTCTAACGTAATTTTGTAATTCCGTTCTTATCGCTTGAAAATCTCTGGTTGTATATGGTATTTGACGGCTAGCCATTTATGTTAAATATTAATAATTAGAAAATCACTCTGTGCAAATGTTTGTCCATTTGTAGAATAATCTATTTTTATTTTTGCAGTATACTCTGAAGTTCCTTTACCAGGAAGTCTATAAATTGAAGATTCACTGGTTCCTACAAGATTTTGCCCTGTTGCAATATCAACTTCTTCTTGAGGATCTGCTGGTGTAATTGTTATCCCATTAATTAAAAGATTTGGCATAAAGTTTTGAACCGCATCTCTAATATCGGATTGAATTGCATCAAATGTTAAACCATCAAAGGGTTCAAAAAGAAATTCATACAATCTTGTTCCAAATGTTGGTAAATAATATCTTGAACCTTTCCTAGTTAATAAAAGATGTAATAAGTCTGATTTGATTTCATCTTTTTGAAATTGTGTAAGCTCTAAGTAATCTCCACGAATAGAATCCTTAAAAGGGAACGCAAGACCATATGTTGTACCATTTGCCATATCACATAAATATACTTGGATTATTTTTTTATTAAAGTAGTATTCCCTTTTTGTGCTCTTGGTTCATACGCACAATGTCTACATTTATTACCACAACAATATCCTCTCTTAATATGGTATTCTTCTGTAAAAACAATTATACCATTTTCTTCATAAAAATCAGAAGGGAGAAGTATATTCTTCTCCCTTACCGTTTTATCTTTTGCCATATATTAAATGCTTGTGATTTCACAAGAACCACCAGAACAAGCTTGTGCTGCGAAGTCACTTATGTCTTTGTATTGTGGTTTATCTAATATTTCACCAAAATTAACCTCTCTAAATTGACGGGTAATTGTCTCCCACTTATAAAATAAATGAACATCTTTTAAACAATAAATCATTCTTGTAAGGTCTCCTTTAAAGTAATTCTTAGCAAATTTCTTTGCTCTTGATAACCAATATTTCTTTAATAAAACTTGTTCTCTTGTTCCGCTTACTACAATAGAATCATCCAATAATGTATCACAAGCTAACCATAAATTTTCATTAAAATAATGTAATCCATCAATAATTAACCCTGAAGCTAACACTGAACCTTTACCATATGTCTCAACTAATTCATCCAAATTCAATACAGATGTAAATGGTGCCTGATTAAAATCTTTATCACCATAGTCAGACATAAAACTAACCGCAGTAAATAAATCTCTTTCGTTCCATATATAATCAACAATTACATCTTTATCATCAATGATTACAGTACAACTTGTATTATGGTTAACACGTTGGTAAGCACATAACTCATGATTAGTTCCAGCATTCACCCAATTCTGTTGAACCAACTTAATTAATTCAAGATGTTTAATACCTTTCATATCTTTCTTGAATAAACCATTCTTAGGATTTTCGATAGGAACAAATACAACATAATCACTCTTAGTACTTGACCATACGCTTTCTTCTAACAAGAAAGGCATATTTTCAGTTAACCAACTAGCAGTATCAGTTCCTTTATTCAATTGCATAACTCTGAAATATTTTTCAGAATGTTCTGGATGAATACCACTTGCGGTACCCAATACAACTGAAGCATTACCTGATGGTTTAACACAAGTAGTTCTTGCCGCTTGGTTAATATGAATAACTTTTGCAACTTCTTTATTTATATCTTTTACAACTTGAGCTCCTTCTTGTAATAATTCTGCGTTGAATAATTTTGGATTGTTCATCCATCCTGTAATACTAACACCTAATAAAGCTTCTCTTTCAAAAATCTGTCTGCTTATTTCCCCTAAATAAGGGAAATTTGTATAACCTGCTTGTAGTGTACCTAAAATAGATGCGTCTCTACAAGCCTTAAAGAATTTCTCTTTTGTTGTACATTTTTCAGCATTTATTTCTGTAAGATTACATCCTTGAATACCAAATTTATCTTTATTCACTCTAACAAACTCTTCAACCTCATCATATTTAATTTTTGAGAAATCAACATCCATTAATACAGGAATTTTTAAAATTTCAAAACATGGGTTAAACATATCAAACCAACTATTAGCAAATACAAATCCGATATCATTTGCTCCATCATTAAGTTTTACAAGGTATTCAAATTGTTCTTTCTTAACCTCACTTCTTAATAATAAAACCGAGTTATTACTTCTTCCTCTTTGTGGGTTTTCCATTCTCCAGTTACCTGTCTTAGCATGAATCATTTCATCATCATTAGGGTCAACAATCATATTTAATGCTGAACGTCTAACACCACCTGATAGTACTGCATCTGCCGAATGACATATAACATCAAAAGCTAAAATTGGTCTAATTTTATTACCTTCAGTTGTTATCCATTTCTCTATCAACTGTTCAATTTTTTCTAAAGATTGTTTAAGTCCATCATGGCCTGGTGCTCTAAATCCTCCACTGATGAATGAACCTTTTTCTCTAATTTGAGAATAGTCAAATTTTAATTCATATCCAGCATATTCAGGGAAAGGTTGCTCATTAACAAAATATGATGACATTAACGCCCCTAATGAATCTGCCCATCCTTCAATACTATCTTCAATCACAAATGTTTTTGCACCTAAAGTTCTTTTTTGAATAAGACTTAAATTATTTACAAATGGAATAGATAGTCCACCACCAAATCCACAACCAGATAAAGCCAAATAAAATATCTCTTGGAAAACTCTATTACGAGCAATATGACCTGACGTACAGTTGAACATTCTTGTATTATGTTTCATAATCTGTTCGTATCTATATTGTAAATTTCTTTGAGATGCTAATACAGATTGTTCTTTCATACTTTCTAATGCTGAATTTAAATACACTTCAATATCTTTTGAATATTTTTCATATTTTTTTCTGTGCCCATCAATAATATTTTCACAAGCATCTTCCCATGTCTCATACCTACCCTTACTTTCCAACCATTTGAAGTAATCTGAGTGTAATTTCAAATCACTCAGAAATTTTTTACCTTTTTGCATATTTCTTTCTTTCTTTTTTTATTTTATTTATATTCATAATACTATCAAAAGACCTAATAAAATTAAACCTTATAAGTTAAAATTTTTAATAAATTAATTAATAGTTGGACCAGCCTCTCTTAATTTTCTCTTATCTAAGAGTTCCTTAACCCTATCCCTTTTTCTTTCTTCTTGTTGTTCTTCAAACCCTAAGAAAGTTACCGAACTTTCAGTGTCTATTTCAAGTAGTTCATTGTTGAACTTGCAGTTCTCAAATACGACACCATCTTTACCAATTCTTGACTTGGTGATTGCAATTGTGGCTAAATTCATTTCCTTTTGTTGTAATGATTTTGCAATTGTTATAATAACGTGACCCACCTGAGCCTTTTTTATCGATCCTCCCATTTGGTCTGTAGTCACAACATCTGATGATATTGAAGACCTATTACCTTGCGTTGCCGTCCAACCAACAAGATTTAATTCATGACACATAGATTCAAATCCTCTCATAACCGATCCTTCAGCTTTCCACTCATCTTTACTTGTACTTTCAGGTAATACACAATCAATATAATCCAAAAGGATTAAATCAATTCTAGTACCATCAGCAATTATTTTTCTAACCTGATTCTTAATTTGATTCATAGTCATACTATCAGAAGATAACTTCTTTAAAATCAATTCATTCTTCATGGTCTCATGAACTTCATTAATTTTAGACATCACCTCTTCTTTATGAATAACAAGATCATCAGGAGCAATACCCGTCCAAAGGGTAAAGTGTTTTCTTTGTACAATCTTTGGATTGTCTTCAAAAAATATTTGAAGAACATTATACCCAAGATTAAATGCTGTATTCGCAATCTTTGTTAAGATGGTAGTTTTACCAACCCCCGTAGGAGCTAATATAACACCTATCTCACCCTTTGCCAAACCACCCTTAAGTAGTTTATCAATTCCGGGTATACCTATCGGTATGGGGTGTCTAAAGTCCTCCTCAAGGACTGTATCCAAATTTGCAAAGATATCTGTAATTCCTGTTTCTCTTTCTCCAACTTGCAACGCTTCTCTAACAAGACCCTCAACCTTATCATAAGATTCGAAGTCTCCCTCATTGATTATCTTCTGTGCCTTGTCCATCGCCTTCTGAAGTTCTTGTTGTTTACAAAACTTCAATGCCTTTTCTTGAACAAAAAGAGTTCCCTCTAATGGAGCATTCTTAATTTGTTTGATTGTATCAACAACAATTTTAGCAACAAGTTCTTGCGAAATTTCTGACTTAACTATTTGGTCTAAAGTTTCAAAGTTAGGAGTAGATTCATACTTCATATAATACTCCTTAGTCATCTGTAAGATGATTTTAAAGTACTTGTTATCAAAATAAGAACTCTCAATAACATCCATAATAGATGACGAAAACTCTCTATCCACCACTATTTGATTCAATAACTGCAACTGGAAAGTGTTTCCTAAATACTCAAAATTCTTATTCATAATTGTTTTTAAATGTTCCCCTATTTAATTAAATACTTACTTACTTAAGTCAAATTCCAAATATTCATAACTTAATTTGCTTTCTGAAAAAATGTCAGTCAAATCTCTTAAGACATCTTTTAAAAATGGTCGTACATCCACTGTATAACGAACTTTTGGTGGAAATAATTTTCCGTCGAAAACTCTATGACAAATTGTCTGATCCCCAACTTTAATAAAAATGTTGAAAATTTCTGGTTCATCAGTAAATGATGTATCCATAATTTTTGGGTCATACTTAATAGAATCTTGGTTATCCATCATGTAGATAACTGTCTTCATTTTTAGATAATATTGTAACTCTTCCTTGAGTGTTTTAATATACTCATAAAGGTCTACAGAGTTTTTAGCCTTCGGGTTATACCCTCTAACATTAAAAAATCTTTGAACTACAATATTGTCGTTTAACGTCAATAAGAATTCCATTTTTGTGCTGTCTTGATCTCTCATAATTTAATTTTTGTTTGTGTTTCTTTTTTCTTTTCTAATTAATTTCATAAATGGTGTGAGGAAATTTACCCAAGCTTCATCATTCTTGGGAAGATACTTAAAGAGACCATCTTCCATCATCATTCTCATTAAGTTTTTGTAACCCCTATCTGTGGGGTCAATGGTATCATTGTAAACTTCTTCTACAAATTGTTTGGATTCTTCGGTTAATAATGGAATAGTTAAATCAACTATTTTTTTATTTATTGTATAAAACTCTTCTCCAAGTATACCATTTTTTGTTTTACCAGTCAAAATATTTGATAAACTTTTAACGGGGTTTTTTTGCGGGATGTTTCGGGCATTAACAAGTATTTCTTCAATTGTGCACGATTTAGACAGCATTTCAGGAAATAATTTTACTAAAGTTTTTTCTCCCAATCCCTGAATACCATCAATATTATCTGACTTATCACCAACAAATATTTTACATACCGCAACATTATAATGGGGTATCTCAACCTTGTTTAAAGTAATCATATCACCATTCTTATAATATTGTTTAGACACTGGTGAATAGATTGTTACTGTTTCTGATATTAATTGGGTGAGATCTTTATCACCTGAGAAGATGATAATTTGTTCGTCTTTTGCAATTTGACAATAATATGCTATTAGGTCGTCAGCTTCGTTGTTATCAACCTCAACTTGTCTAATAAATATTTCTTCCAAATATTCCTTAACTCTACCTCTTTGGGTTAGATATGATTCATAATGGTCATCATTATCTGTTTGAATCCTATTTGCCTTATATTGTGGATATATAAGTTTCCTTGACGATGAATTTAATTCACCATCCCACATTACAATTACTTTGTCGTGATTATGTTCTTCTAAGAATCTGCGAAGTGTATTAATAAAGTGATAAATTCCACCAATGTGGCTACCATCATTATAAAGTTCTTTAGCTCCATGGAATCCAATTTTAAAAAGGTTATTTCCATCTACTAATAAAGTTTTTCCCACATTTATTTTTTAATGGGTGAATAAATTTGTTTCTATTCCGTAATATCATCACCAGATTCTTCCAATACAATTTCACCTGTACCAGAAAGAATTCCATTCCAATATTGGGAATATTCTTTCTTATAAGTTTCTAACGCCTCTTTGGTATCATCAATATACCCTTGAGGAACTGCAATTAATTTACCATCATTATATCCCAAACCATTTACGTGGTTCTTCAAAATTGAAATCTTAGTTCTAATTGCATATCTTACAGTTCTTCCTCCTTTGGTTGCGGTAATATGGTTGATTCCAGCACTTGCTTGGTTACCAAAAAGGAACACTAATGAAGATGCTAACCATAATGCTTCTCCACCTTTTGCTTTGATTGTTGGTTGTCCGAATGGATTGTCTGGAAGAGCAACCCATGGTTGATTAACAACTACCAATGTATTGTAATACGCATAATCTTCTTTCTTTGATTTGGAAATTCTTGAATGAACTCCCATACCAATCTTATCGGCAAGTGTTGCTGCATTATGTTGCTTTCCACCCTTACCATCAAATGTCATCTTACAAGGAATTGAACCTACAGAATCCCAAAGGAATAAAATAGATTGTTTAATCTCCCCTTTTTCTTGAGCATCAAGAACTTGATTAATAAAATCTGTAACTTGCTCAATATAATCAAAACCATCATTAAAAATGAAATCACCATCCCATTCTCCATCTTCATTTTTATTTGCTTGCAATCCTAATTCAACTGCATGATCCCAAGACCATTTCTTTTCTGTGATAATAAAAACAGGCAAATGTCCTTTCTTTTGAGCATCAGCGGCGGCCAATATCATCGCAGTTGTTTTGGAACTATTACTATGACCTAAAAACATATTAATACCTCCCATTACAGGACCAGGTATTCCACAAGCATTTAAAAAGGATTCACCACAATTATAATAGTTTGTTTCTTTATATTTTGTCTTTGTTGAGAATTTATCTTTAAATCCACCAACACCTTCTTTTTTCTTAATTCCCGCCATTGTCAATTTTTTTAATATTTGGTAATTTATTTATTTTGTTTGGTCTATAAAACATGATATCTTCCTCATATAAGGTCCCAATTTCTTCTTCATGAAAAGTTATCAATTTAAGACCTAATTCACCATCCTCACTCTCTTCCTTTAACATACCAAATAAAATAGTATCACCAATCTGTTTAGCTTTGCCCGAAAAATATTCTTTATTTGATAACTGACTTAATATCTCATAAGATACCATTTTATTATCTCTTAATTGCAATTCAATCTCTTCTTTAAATGTCATAATAATGTAATAAAAAAGGGTGGAGTTAATACTCCACCCAATATAATTTAGAATGGTAATTCTGTGTCAATTTCAGCATCTTCCTGTGGGTCAACCACTTTTGCAGGTGATGATTTCTTACTTCCACCAAAAGTATCCGAAGAAACAGTTGAGTCACCATAAGCATATCCACCTTTTTCAGTGTCCCATTTTGGAGTTTCTCCACGGGCAATAGCTTCAAGATATTCAACAGGTTTTTTAGAATATACATCCAACCAAGTTAATTCGTCATTAACCCATGCTTTTGATTGGTCATCTTCAACATGAAGAGGTGTTGGGTCATCATGCATAATAGTTGATACCGCAGTATACTCTTTACCATTTGGAGCTTTTGATTTGTTTAACTCAATGATAAGGTCACGTCCTTTTTCAGCGTCAGTAATATCACCTTTGTTTCTCCAAATTGGAATAATTTTATCCAAGATACCATCATTCTTATAGTTGTGCTTAAATCTCCAAAACTTTGGACCATCTTCTTCGTGGTCTCTATCAATAACCTTAACGATGTAGAACTTACGAGACTTATATTGTTTCGCCAATTCTTTATCAGAATCTTTACCCGTAGACATCAACTCTTCATAAACCTCATTCAAAGGTGAACGTTCGTTGTCATTTTTTGCTGGGTCATAAAACTTTTGCCATTGTCCACCAACTTGAATTTCGTGGTACCATGCTTCTTTAAATGGTGAAGAACCATCTGTTGTTGGAAGAATTCTTACTCTTCTTTGTCCTGATTTCTCTTTATCACTAAGGATTAAAGCGAAATACTTTTTCATTCTTTCGTCTTGCGACATTTTGAACTGCGGGCCTGCCCCTTGTTGTTTTGTTTTTTCATACTGTGCCAATACGGCGTCTAATACATTACTCATATTTATATGTTTTTTTGTTCTATAAATATAAGTGAATATATCCCTTATGTCAAATAAAAAAAGTCATCTTCCGATGACTTTTACTACTTTATTTTTTTTACATTAAATCGTCTTCCGTTGGTTGGAAGGATTTTTTAATATCATTTTGATTAATATCTGAAACTTGATCTGAAGTTAAAACATAATCATGTTTTCCCGTTTTTTCCATCTCTTCTTGCTTATCAGTAAAAAAATCTGATAACTTTTGATTAAACGGATATGAATCGTAAGTTCTTAACTCTAATTTTTCTTGTGGAGTTTTTTCTCTGTATTTTTCAATCTTAGCTTCAAGTGTATTAAGTTTAGACATAATTTGGTCCATCTCACCTAATCTTGATTCTAATTTATTTAATTGTCCAAATAGGTTTTCAAAATACTCATCTTGTTTTGATTGAATACTTTTTTGAGAATCAACTAACTCTGTAATATCTAATTCACCTGATTCATCACTATCATCTTTCTTTTCTTCAGATTCACCATCATCGTCAATCTTTTCAACATCAGGGTCATTTGCAACATCAATAGTTTGAGGAGTTGCAGGTGCTGCCGGTGGTGCTGCCGGTGGTGCTGCCGCCGCACCTGCATCAGGGGCTGGTGGTGCCATAGCACCTAAATCACCAGCTAGATCTGCTGGAGGTGGTGGTGGTATTGCATCTAATGCTTGTTCCATTATGTACTTATCTATACTTCTATATCTTTGTATTTCTTTAATAATTTTTTTATCTAAGCTCATGTTTTTATCCGTTTAAAAGTTGTTTTATTCCTTTTGATGTTTCAACTCT
>Ga0181349_1000174_pt1 | contig 26450 bp, 32 predicted proteins | sample Su13VDMM110SD_FD_130106 | JGI IMG/M metagenome (GOLD analysis project Ga0181349, IMG submission 130106) | Freshwater viral communities from Lake Michigan, USA - Su13.VD.MM110.S.D | ecosystem: Environmental > Aquatic > Freshwater > Lake | place: USA: Michigan | collected 2013-07-16 | reverse complement strand
GGTTCCCCTTTTTTTTAGTTTTTGAACTAGCAAAGTGATATATACTTTGAAATCTTTGCGATGCTATTATTTGCAAAGAAACTTCTAGAAAAAAGAATATATACATTGTTAAATCAAAAAAAAGAATACACTATGAAATTTCAACAATTTTTAAAAATAAAAGGCAAAGTCCACGAAAGTGAGATTGCGGATCTTTTAAAAGATACAGACCGTCTCATTGAAAGCTATTCATATAACAATGGAGAAGTATTAAATGAAAGCGAAGGCGCCGGGGCAGAAATTATGAAAATGATTACAAGCATGGTAAAATATGTTAAGCTTATTAGTCAATATCCAAAGTTAAAACAATCGTATTACGATTTAAAACTCGAACAAGATGAAGAATTATCTGAATTTGATGTGGCGTCTGACGAGCAGAAAGAAGAATTTATAGAAAAGACTAAAGAAAAATTTAGGAAACAAAAAGAAGCAATCAGCGCATCAAACATGGATGGCATTAAGAAAAAACAAGCTAGAGAAAAAATTAATATGACTATGAAAAATGCTGAAGAAGGTATAAAAACGGCGGCAGCGAAAAGAGTAGAAATTGCAAAAACTAATCTAGAAAAAAAACAAGCAGCAGAATTACAAAAAATAACTGATACTATATCTGAATTGGAAACTAAAAACAAACCAGAGTCAGAACTAATTGCTGCAAGATGGGACAAGGAAAAAACAGAGATAGATTTAGAAAAAGAATTATCGTATAATGATAAAAAACTTGAAATAGATGTAAAATATTTAGAAGACCCAAATCAAGCGGAAAAATTAGAAAAAAGAGCAGCTGAAAGAAACAAAAATGCTAAAACCGAGGCAAAAACAATGTTAGATAAAAAGGTAGCTGAAGAAGAAGAAACAAAACAAGAATTTGAAACCAAGTTAGCTAATGCACAAGGAGACACAAAGATTGCTTTAGAAACACTTAGAGATTTTCAAACGGCAATTACTGAATATATTACAGCCGGAAAAGATTTAGCGTCAGCACCAGATGATGATGCTAAACAAGACGCAGCAAAAGAAAAAAGAGAAGAATTACAATCGCAAAAGAAAAAAATTACAGCTGGTTTAATGAAAAAGGCTGGCCTAACAACTGATGACGAAGAAGCCCAAACCATGGCAGCCGAATTCGTAAATTCTGCAGATAATACAATTCAAGAAGTAAGTGATATAGGTGGGGAAAGTTTATCTGGCGGAAAGGATACTGAAGCAAAAAGAGCAGCTAAATTAACTAAAGCTGGATATGGACCATCATCTGAAACTGAAGAAGATCTCAAAAAAGAAAAGAAAACCATAACTTTAGCAGATAACACAACACAATCGGTTTCTAAATGGAGTATCAAAAAATTAAAGAAAGATGATGGTACTGATGAGATATATGTCAAAGAAAAGGAATACGATGATACAGGTAAATTAAAAGAAAATTATGGTATTTTTTACATAAATTTTGATAATCTATTGTCTGAAACAGAAGATTCTATTACAAATAATAATCCTAGAATCGTTCCAACTTTTGAATCTTACGTTAAAAAATACTGTTAATCTATGAATATCGCATCATTTCAAGAATTTATTAAATTAAACGTTCTGGAATCTAGTCAAGCAACATTTTATCGTGTAGTTGGCGGAGGGCAGTTTGGTGGCGCACCTATTACATCTAAAAACCAACCACGTGTAGGCACGCCTGTTGCTAATGTTTTTGCCACACCACATAAAGATGCGGTTAGCGCTATGATTGAATATTGTATTGAGCAAGGCGAAGATGAAATGACTGGCAAACCTATTAAGATTGCGGATATGCGAGTTTTAAAAATCGAAACCAACAGTTACCGAGAACCAAACGATGCCGAAAAATTTATGCATTGGGATGAAAGTGACCAAGACGAGACATTCATACTTTCCGGAAAAATTATTAGCGTTGAAGCTGCATCTGATTATTATGAATAAACATAAATCACCTAATTTTACAACTTTTGAATCACTTGCAGGAATTAAACAACCTGCAAGTGATCTTAGTTATTATGCCGAACCTCAAGGTCTTCTTCGCCGAACTGCATCTGTTAAGGTTTGGGACAAGATCGGCATCGGCCGCAGTTCAATTGACGGCTGGGGTGTTTTTGCGGTTGACCATATTGATAAGGGTGAAATCTTTGAAATTGCACCACTTTTGATGGTTCCTAAAGCTTCAGCAAAAAACACTGAACTCATTGACTATGTATTTAAAATGGATAACGACCAGTACGCACTAGCATTAGGCTACGCATCACTTTATAACCATCGTAATCAACCTATGGCAAACTGGAAATTAGACGCTGAGACTGCGACTATCACATTCACAGCATCGAGAAATATTCTACCAGGTGAAGAGATATTTGTTTCGTACGGAAAGGACTATTGGAAGTCCCGAGGCGAATCCCCAACTGCCGATGCAAAATTATCAAAATAATATGCAAACATTTAAAGATGTAATTGGAAAATCATATGACCCAGATGTCGACCCGGATTATCTTCCAACATTCAAGCAAATGACAGAAGGACATGGCGTTCCTTGTTTAAGCGAAAAAATGATTGCAAAAATGGAATCAGTATTCAAAGCAATGTGTACTGAAATGAAAGCAATCCATGAGGACAATACCAAACGAACTTGTGAAAGCTATTGTGCTGAAGCAGAAAGTCGTCTTTTTGAAATGGCATCAGATTTGAAAAAGCAATCCGAATCCTATTTAGCAGCATTACATTAAAACCCGTAATATGAAAGTAACTATCTTTTTAGAAAAAAAGAATTTCGATAATTTTTTGGTTTGGTTGAACCGTTTAGACCAAGGTATTATAATTCAATGCCCGGTAAAATACCAATATCAAATTGACGGCCTTAAGGATCCAATGCAAGTCCTGATGGATGCCGATGAGTACGCAATGATGCAAGATGCTGAAGAAGATATTGCAAATCTTAAAGAAAAAATGGGAATTACTGATACCCAGTTTGTTCCCGAACCATACGATGCAGATAAACTACTAATAAGTGGTATTATTAAAAATGCTGAAAGATGGGACCTAGCAATTGATGTTATTACGGCAGCAATTGAAATTGCACAAGAAGTAAAAGGAATCACTCCACTCGAAGCGCTAATTATTGCCGAAAGAGAAGTAATTGCTGAAGCAAATGGAGAAGATGCAATTTCAAATGAGGAATAAATTGATATATAATTTATATACAATTAAAATAACTTAGAAATAAAATGATTAATTACATTAACCGTGTACGAGTTTCAAAGGGTAGTGGAGCGATTTTGCAAAATTTCAAAGGAGTGTCAACATCGGATTCTTTACTTTACACGAAAACCATTCGTGTAAATAATGAAATTGTTGTAACACCAGCGACTTCTCGCTGGATAAACGACTCGACTACATCTGTGTTAGCAAATCTAATTGTTGATGCAGGGATTCCACTTAGCGGAAACGGAAAAACATTTATTATCCTTGAAGTTGTTGGGGTGTCATCAGGCTTAGATCCTGTGGCTAATGGAGTTAATGACAGCTTGGTAGTTTTAGTAACAAACCCATCTGGACAGAACGGTGCAGAAGATGTTACAGCTTACCATGTCCTAAATGCACTTGGACAAAATTTAATAATGCCTTGGCACATTACTTCTGATAATATTGATGCACTTTGTAACCTAGATATGGGAATCGGCTCTGCGGGTAGTGGTAGATACTACGATGTTCGAATTTCAGTTTCTTATACAAGACCTTAAAAAAATAATTTGCCAAAATGAAAAATATCAAAACAACTTTATCTTCAAGCAGCCCATTTACGGTTGCGCCTACACCTTCTCCGGTTATTGATTTTTCAGTTGCAGGGACGGCACTAACTATTGACCCAGCATACGGACAATATCTAAGCACAGGCGACAAATTAGTAGTCGTTAACGGCGGAACTGGCGGATATGTATCTGGGACCGTTTTAACTGTACTTGAATATGGTGGAGCGCTTTTAGATGATTCAGTCGGGATAGTTGATACCGGAATTACTGGTTCAACAGGAACTGTGCTTCTCAGCAATTGGACGCCGTCGAATGTTATAGGCGCCGGAGAAAATTCAACTAAAACAGTTGAAAATGCTGCATTTATAGAGGTGTCAAATCTTACCGTTCAGTCAGATGATTCGGTTTTGGTTTCCGTATTACCAGTTGATTTATCAGCAGGCAACAATTGGACACAAGTTACTTTTGTATTAGAATCGGTTATTAATACTGCTACAGACTTACCCGTCGCTGATGCTGTTATTCAATTGCAACTTGTAGATGTTGTTAATTTCCAAACTAGCGAATTTGCAACACTTACAAACTTGACGCCCGGCGATATCTTTATGACAAGCGGATTATATCCAGAATTTGGAAGATCAGACCAAACTACCAACACTTCATACACTTCATCTATTCTGGGTATTGCTTTATATAACCCTTCTTTGAGTCTAGATTATTATGTTACTGGCACATTGATGCTAACCCTTTAAAATAACCTTTATTAAAAATGCCAACATTAAAAACAACCTTAAAAGTAGAATCTACTGACCTATTTCCAACGCCAGTAAGTTTTACACAAGTAAACAACAACGGTGTTAACGGAACATTTAGTGGTTTCAACCAAGTAGTCTGCGGAACTTCTGGTGTTGCTTCAACTTTAAATCTTGCCTCGATTACTTCACCTTGTTACCTTTACCTCCAAGCGCCAACTACAAATGGTACTGCTATTTTTATTGCTGAAGCAACAACTGCTGTTGAATTTGTTCAACTTGCACCTGGCGATATTACTTTTATGTCATACGGACAAGGTTCTTATCCTGCTGCTGACATCGAAGCATACACATCTGGCTCGACTGCTGTGTTAAACTACTTTATCGGAGAAAAGGCATAACTTAAACCGATATATAATGTATATTCAAGAGGGAACTTTGTTTCCCTCTTTTTTTAGCCATTGTTTTAGAAAACCTTTTCAAAAAATTGTCATATAAATATCAAATTATCTGTAAAACTTAGTAAGTTATGAAAAAATTAAATGTAGCATTTGCAAAAGCCGGGAAATCAGTATTATTTGATAAAAAGAAGTGGGATATGTACGGAGGCGCCCATGAGACAACACAGCTTATCTCAACATTCGCACAGATGAATCCAAACATTAATATTGTATTATTAGGAAAAAATGATTGGAGGTCGCTTGACCAAAAAATTAAAGATAAAATAAATGTTAATAATAATATAATAGATGTTTGGGCAGATTGGGACCCTAAAAAAGGAATATCTCTCCAGGATTGGCCACTGCACTTTTGCCAAACAAATAAAATTGATGTAGATTTTGCACTTATTGTAGTTGGACCGACCGGTCAATGTAGCACAAGAGGCAAAATTTATAAAATGAAAAGTACAGAATACGCTATTCCAATGGCAATGATGGAAAGGTATATGGGACCATTAACAGTTTTTTTGAATGAAACAAAAATACCGTATATTGAATGGACAGAAGACCCAAGATATTTAACAATCCAATCCAGGGATTTAGTTAACCGGTCAAGAAATATATTAGCAGCTAGAGAGATAGAAGAAGGTATTAGTATTCGAACAGTAAAAGGTATGCACAGTGAAAGTTCAGAATTTTTAATCCAAAACATACCTGTTACTAACGGCAATACAAGCCGAATGTTTCTAATGGCTGAACCAAATCGAAAGTTAAACTCGCCCGGTCTCAGAAAAAATTTAATTTCTGTTTATTCAAACGGAATGACTGGAACAGGAGGAATGCAAAAATTTCCTTATATTCGAGATTATGTTTTAGATAATTTTCCAACATCAACCATCTATGGAATGTGGACTGAAGAAATGGGTGAAATTGGTCCGTATCAGCATAGAATACATCCGACTCCAATGACCGCATTGCTGGATCAAATGTACGATACAAAGTATGCCTTTATGATTCCTATCAAAAAAGGCGGTTGGACAAGTGCAAAGTTTTTCAAACACTTGTTGATGGGTATTATACCTTTTTTCCATGAATATTCTTATACTGAATATTATGGAAATATCCCTGAGTATCTTTGCTTGAAATCACCTGCTGATTTCAAAGAAAAAATCGAATTCCTTGAAGCAAATCCTGATGAATATTTAAAATTATGGAATCAATGCCAAGCAATGTTGGAAGATTCTTTTTTCACAGGCGAGTATTATAACAATATTATACTAGGTGAAATTATTAAAGTGTTTCCAGCATACAACAATGAACTAAGAGAAAACATTAAACCAAAGGAATATAATATGAGTTGTCTTTTTGCTGATGAGAATGGAGAACCAGAAGTAAATACCGAAATAAAAATAAAAAATATTAAACCAACAATAAAATTATTTTAAAATGCAGATTCTAGATTGTACACTTAGAGACGGTGGTTATTACACAAATTGGGATTTCGATGACAAATTAGTAGATACTTATTTAGATTCAATAAACAATTTACCAATTGATTTTATTGAAGTTGGGTATCGTTCACCTGAACTTAAAGATGGGTATAAAGGAAAATACCATTACCTACCAATAAAAGTCTTACAAAAAATCAAAGAAAAAAGTAACAAAAAAATAGTTGTTATTTTAGATGAGAAAAACGTTCAAGTTAGTGATGTCAATCCGTTACTTGAACCGTGTATTGGTTTGGTTGATATGGTTAGAATTGCTATTAATCCTGAAAGATTGGATAGTGCGATTTTGTTAGCAAAATCCATAAAAGCTTTGGGTTTTTCTGTTGGCTTTAATGTTATGTATATGTCAAAATGGGAAAACCAACCAGATTTTTTAAACAAACTGCCAAAAATAGAAGGATTGGTCGACTTTTTTTATATGGTAGATTCATATGGCGGAGTAACACCAACAAATGTTAGAGATATTTTTAATCTTGTTAGAAGTAAAATTACAACGCCGATTGGGTTTCACGGACATAATAATTTAGAGATGGCACTCATTAATACGCTGACTGCAATTGAATGCGGTGCTACTATTATAGACTCAACAATCACAGGTATGGGTCGAGGTGCTGGTAATTTAAAAACTGAATTACTGTTAACTTATTTACAAAGTAAAGGGACGTTTGATTTCAATTATAATTACTTATCAAAAGTGGTTGACGCCTTTGTAGAATTACAGAAAGAATATGAGTGGGGTACTAATCTTCCTTATATGGTTTCAGGTGCAAATTCGTTGCCACAAAAAGATGTGATGGATTGGATGGGTAAGCGATACTATTCAGTAAATAGCATAATTAGGGCGCTTGAAAACCAGTCAAAAGGTGTTTCTGATAATTTAAAACTTGCAACATTTAATCTTAATGAATTGGAACAACAAACTAACGTTCTTGTTGTCGGTGGTGGTTTTAGTGTAATGCAACACAGTGAGGCAATTCTTGATTACTTAAAAAATAATCCAAATTGTACTATAATCCACGCAAGCTCAAAAAATTCAAGTCTATTTAGTGAGATTGCAAATAAACAACTGTTCTGTCTCGTCGGAAATGAAGGCTATCGCCTAGAATCAAAAGTCCAAGATTCAAAAAATACTGTAATTTGTGTGTTGCCACCGTACCCGAGAAAAATGGGAACTTATATTCCTACGCAATTTTTAAATAATTCTTATGAATTAGAAGCGATTGATTTTGCCGCAAAATTCAAAGATTCACACACAGCAATTGCTTTACAATTGGCAAAACAAATAACAAAAGGCGAAATATTATTAGTTGGTTATGATGGTTACACGTATCAAATAAGTGAAAGAGAGCAAGAACTTTTTTACGAAAATGAATATTTATTTGAAGAATTACAAAAAAGCAATTTAGTCCTAAAAAGTTTGACACCGACTTCTTATAAAAATTTAATCTCAGAAACCGTTTATTCAAAACTATAATGAAAAGTGTTATTATTATTCCAGCTCGAATGGCATCTTCCCGTTTGCCTAAAAAACCGCTAATTGATATTTTAGGCAAATCATTACTGGAAAGGACATTCGAGCAATGTAGTAAAGCAATATCGTCTGACAGAATTTACGTTGCAACCGATCATATTGAAATTTACAATCACTGCAAAGAAAGAGGAATCAATGTCTTAATGACATCTGACACTTGTCTGACCGGGACGGATCGAATTGCTGAAGTTGCGGAAATGTTAGATGCAGACATTTATATCAATGTTCAAGGTGACGAGCCGTTAATTGACCCAGACGATATTTTGGAACTAATCAAGAATGCAGAATTACATCCAACCAAAATATTGAATGGGTTTACTGAGATTTCTACAATCGAAGATTATCAAAGCAGAACAATTCCAAAAGTTGTCTTTCGTGAAGACGGTCGACTTCTTTATATGTCAAGGTCTCCTATTCCCGGAACAAAAAATTTAAATTTCACAAAATCTTATAGGCAGGTTTGCATATATGCCTTCCCAAAAGTGACATTACAGGAATTCGCTGGTAGAAAACAAAAAACACAATTTGAAGAAGCAGAAGATATTGAAATTCTTAGATTTTTAGAAATGGGGTTTGATGTACAAATGGTTCGACTTTCTGGAGCTTCAATTTCAGTTGACGTGCTTGCAGATTTAGAAAAGGTTAAATTATATTTAGAAAATGTTAAATAATAAAATTATCATATTTGATTTTGACGGTGTAATAGTCGACTCACACAGGCAAAGAAGTAATTCATTTAGATATGCCTTACAAGAATTTGATGGCGAACTAGTTGAAAGATTTATCGAATATCATACAAAAAATGGAGGACTTTCACGTTTTGAAAAGTTTAAATATTTCTTTGAAGAAATGGTGCAATTACCAATTACTAATACAGAAATCTTAAATTATGCTTATAAAGTTTCAAGTTACGTAAAAGAAAAAATAACATTAGAATCAGTTGACCCAAAAATATTAGATCTGATTAAAAGTCACAAGTTCGACAAACATATAGTTTCGGCATCAATGGACGTTGAATTAAAATGGATATGTCGAAATTTAGGTATTGATAAATACTTTATAACAATTAATGGTAGTCAAAATGTTTTAACAACAAAAGCAGAAACTGTTCAAACATTGATTGCAATTTTTGACTACGACCCTAAAAATGTTGTACTAATTGGTGATGCAATACAAGATTACCAAGCAGCTATTGCAAACAATATAGAGTTTTTAGGATATAATTTTAACACAGAATTAAATATCAATCACTTAAATTTTTAAAATATGTTAAATTGGGGTACAGTTATTCCGTTAATTGGTGGAATGACTATTGGAAATAAAAAAGCAGTTGGGTCAGACCCTAACTTTTTAATATCATATCCAGCTTTTGCTGATAATGATGCTCACGCAAAAGCTTACTTTAAAGAAACGCCATTCATTCTTTTAGACGATGAGAAAAATGATTGGAGTAATGAACAGGACGCTAATTATATCAAAGGACTAGGCGATGTTGACTTTGTTTCAACCGTTTGTCCATGTGCTGGTTTATCAAGTTTAAATCCAAATTCAAACGCAGATGCAGTTCAAAATGATTGGATGTATAAAACAGCTGACTTTGTTTTAGAAAAATTAAAACCTAAAGTGTTTTGGGGTGAAAACGCCCCAACACTTTTCACGAATAAAGGCGTCAAGGTTAAAAATAATTTAGTCGAGATTGGAAAAAAATGGGGATACACATTTTCAATAGCTAAAACTAATTCGATTAAACATGGTATTCCACAAAAACGGGAAAGAACTTTTTATTTTTTCTGGCGAGATACCAATCCTCCAATTTTTAATGAAATAAGTAAAGGGCATAAGCCAATATTGGAATACTTAAAAGAAATTCCGGCCGACGCTTCAATGCAGGATATCTTTTCAAATAATGATTATAGTACCAACGGTTTCATACAATGGATTAAAGATAATCCAAGTGTTATTGACGAGTTCAGAAATTCTGAAAAGAAATATGGAAGGACAATGAGAACCATGTTTCACTATTTGAAATGGGAAAACAAATTTGAAGATTTTAAACAATATTTCAAAGAAAAAAAGCTCGACAAATTCTACCGATTAGTAGAGCATGCTGAAAAAAAGGTAAATGACGGAAAGAACATCTGGGACAGTACACCTAAAATGCAATTATATGTCCAAGATTATATCAATGCAATCCAGGGCAGGATATTCCATTATACAGTGCATCCAAATGAGAATAGGTACTTGAACATTCGTGAGTATATGCACTTAATGGGTCTGCCTAGTGACTTTGAACTTGCACACAAAAAGAACCTTAACCATATTTGTCAAAATGTTCCAGTCAATACAGCAGCGGATTGGACAGGACAAGTTATTGACTACCTAAAAGGCAGCAAAAAATTACATACCGATATATATTTTGAATTTAACAACACGACTGGAACTGACGATGATTCTGATTCCTGTTCAGTAAAATTATTTTAACACCGTAAAACTTTTTAATCAAATGAGTGAAATTAAATGGGCTCCAATATTCCCACTTGTTGGTGGATTCCCACTTGGCGCTGAGGTTGCAACCGGGACGCCTCCTTCTTATATTTTAAGTTATGATGTTGCTGCATTTAACGATTCTTTTTATAATCGCTATATGAATGAAACCCGTAAACTTGAGATTCCTTTTCTTAGAATTGATGCTGATGATTTCAACCCTGAAGTATTACCTGAAATTGATATTGCAGTTGCAACACCGTTCTGTTCAGGACTTTCAATGTTAAATTCAAGTGCGTCTCGAGGTTCAGACAGTGAAGTTAATAAATGGATTTACGAATCCACTGAGCTTTGTATGAAATACACAGGCGCAAAAGTAATTATTGGAGAAAACGCACCCGGACTTTATTCAGAAATGGGCGAAAAGCTTAGAGATAATCTTATCAAAATGGCTAACCAATATGGGTACACAACATCCTTTGTGAAGACATCAACCATAAAGCACGGTATCCCACAAAAACGAGATCGTACTTTCTATTTCTTTTGGAAATCTGACTACCCGCCAATTTTTGAATGGGTCGAGCGTAGTACGCCCACCTATGGCGAATATATGAATCTTTTTTCGGGTAAGCTTGATGAAGCTGAATTGGCCGAAAAAAGAAAGGTGCTTGAAGATAATGTTCTTTATCAATTTTTCAAAGCACACGGATATACGTTTAAAGACTTGCAAGCAATGCCAAGTAGGACTTTACTTAACACTTTAAAGTCAATGCCAGAATTTGGTTCAAGTGATGTTAAAAGATTTGAGACATATGCAAATTGGTTGATTTCAATGGGCGCCAATCCGGAGAATCTCAAAAAACAAAAATCTGAAAGAACAATTTACGAAAATGGGTTAAGAGAAGCATACCATTGGATTGACAAGCACGCTGACGGCAAAGGTGTTTGGGACTCATCTTTAATATTCGTTGAACCAAGTGGCCACACGAATGCACTTATTACAAAGTCAACAAACACATTGCTGCATCCGTTTGAAGAAAGAACTTTAACACAAAAAGAAAAAGCTTACTTAATGGGAATACCATCCGACTATGTTGTTGATGATTTTCCAGAGAATGTTTTAAACCAAAATGTTCCCGTCAATACAGCTGCAGATATGGTTCGCCATGCGATTAAGTTCTTAAAAGGTGAAGCTCAATTTTCAGATTATTTCTATTTGATGCAGAATAATATGGCAAAAACTACAGAAGACCCAATGATTAAATCTGAACGAAATTTTTATAATGCTTCAAGTTTGTTTTAAAAACTTACTCAGCATTTTTTAATATAAAATAAAAATATTTATATACTTCTATGAAGCTTGTTATTATTGAAGGCGTTGACCGCACAGGAAAAGATACTTTAGTTGGTTATTTACAGAAATGGCATAAAAAATGGAAGGTTGTTCATTGGACAAAACCCGTTGGAGAAACTGATGGTGACAAGAAAAAATATCAAAAAGCATTTTTTGAACACGAAATGCTGAGCTATCAAGAACTTAAAAAGACTTCGCCATATGATATACTTATTTGGAATCGCGGACATATTGGTGAATTTGTTTATGGAACAATGTACCGAAACACTCAGCCTTCCGAATGGGTATCTGAATTGGAAAAAAAGTATTTGGCAAATGACTTGGATGTCTATTTAATTCTACTCGTTGCGGATCCAGAATTTGTCTTAAAAAATGATGACGGCGATTCATTTTCAACCAAGATTGAAGACAAACGAGATGAGCTTCGAAAGTTTACTGATGCTGTACTCAATTCGAAAATTCCAAACAAAAAAATCATTAAAGTCCATAACGAAACTGGGTATCTTCCCGCTGAAACAATTGCAAGCCAAGTAGATAAATTTATTCACTATGATGGAAATTGAATTTGACGAAACTATTAATCCAAATGGAATTATCAAACAAGCTTTAATTGATATTGACATTGATGGATATAAAACAGCGCCTCGTGGTCTTTTAGTTAAAGAGATTGAATTAGCAAAATTAAATCTTTCTCCACTGTTTCCAATTATTGACTTTAAAAGTCGTTCCATGAATTGGAAATATCTGCTAGGCGAATTTGTTTGGTATTTAAAAAGAGATACAAACCCAGCGTACATCTCTAACTTTTCAAGCTTTTGGGGTGGGATTACAAATCCTGATGGAAGTATCAATTCAAACTACGGCGCAATACTTTTTGGCGAACAGTTGGATTGGGTTAAAACAAAACTTCTTGAAGACCAAAACACTCGCCAGGCAATTGCTTTTTTAAATCAGCCAAAATATCAATACCCAGGAAACAAAGATTTTGTTTGCACAATGTATCTTAATTTTTGGATTCGAGATAATAAATTAAATCTCAAAGTTCAGATGCGCAGCAATGATATTTTCTATGGTACTACTTACGATGTTGCTTTTTTTGCAATGGTTCAACAAACAATGTGGATTTGGCTTCGTGATAAATATACTGAACTGGAACTTGGTACTTATTATCACTGTGCTGATAATCTTCATTTTTATGAACGGCATTTTAACTTAGCAGATCAGATAATGAATGAAACTATTAAAACGCCGTATTTATTTTTACTGAAGGCACCATTATTTGAAATTAACAATAAACAATATTCTTTAACCGATGCAGGCAAAAAAATGATTTCCGAAGTTGACGGGATGTTAGAATCAGGGACAACCATTACTCAAGAAATTGCTTTCCAAACTTTGCACAATTATTTCCATATTCAATGATAACTGAAAAAAACATTAAAATTACTCGAACAAAAAGTGGAGTCCCTTGCTTATGGGAAAGTTTAACCACATTTGAAAATCTAAAAAGAGCAACGGTAATTCTCGACAAAGAAGGCCGAAACAAAAAATGCTTTTATTATAATGATTCTCGAGAGAAACAAGCACTCGTTCCAATCGCTCAAGGCGATTTAATCGTTAAAGCATTCCAAGATGATAACGGTATTGCCCTTTCACTTTTTAAGATTAATACTATCAATCCTTTGAAGAATGAAGCTGAAATACTTCCAATTTATCGAAAATCTTCACTGAGCGGTGACCAGATACCATCTGATGTCTATCCACTTGTTCAAAAGGCAATTGAAAAATTAAATAACGGAACTGTTTATTCGATTAAAGCTGAATTAGTTTAAATATTATGGGAGTAAATTCTACATCATTTACAAAATTAAATACTGTAATTGACACATATTTCACTGATAGCAGTGACAAAGTTCTGTTAGAGCTTGGGCTGCAAGAAACCTGGGGCACTATGGAATTTCGCTATGTTAGAGACGTCTTGCAGTCTAAATTTGCAGCATATATTTCAATTGATTTACACAAAATTAAAGGAACTACTTTATTCGATTTGTCAGAATTTTCTCCAAACTATTTTAAAGCAGATTTAATTACTAATTTTGGAACAGCAGAGCACGTTGAGCTGGAACAAGGCCAATATAACTGTTGGGCTAATATACATAATTGGTTAAATTTAAATGGAATTGTAATCCATGAAGTTCCAATGGTTGGCCATTGGCAAAATCATTGTAGATATTTTTACGATTACAATTTTTTCAAAACATTTGAAAAATATGGGTACGAGATTTTAGAATTAGAGATCAATACTTCGTGGGGTGAACCTTTAGTTTGGTGTATTTTGAAAAAAATAAAAAATGTTGATTTTATGTTGTTTGAGGAATTTAAAAATATTATGTTTTTTGATAGCAAAATAAATTCAAACAATGTAGCATTGCATAACAACCCAAAACGATTAAATTTTTAAACTAAATACAAATGACAAAGCAGACAATATGTCTAAATATGATTGTTAAAAATGAGTCAAAAATCATTAAGCGATGTTTAGACAGTGTAAAACATTTAATTGATTCTTGGTGTATTATAGATACTGGGTCAACAGATGGAACACAAGAAATTATCAAAGAAGTCTTAGAAGGAATTCCGGGTGAATTGATTGAACGTCCATGGGTTAATTTCGGACATAATCGAAATGAAGGTATCAGATATGCAGAACGCTGGGCAGATTGGATTCTTCTTACTGATGCAGATATGGTTTTAGTTGATACCGGATTTAATCGAAATATGCTCGACCCTGCAGTTGACGGCTACGATGTAATTCAAGAAAACCATAGTATTCGCTACTATAATTTTAGACTTCTGAATGCAAAACGAAATTGGAAATGTATTGGAGTCACACACGAGTATTATAGCCCTGCCGATGGACTGAGAACTCGTGCTCGTTTAGATAGTTTGTGGTTTAATGATATAAGTGATGGAGGTTCAAAAGGCGATAAGTTCGAAAGGGATATTAAACTTCTCGTTCAAGGTCTGATTGATGAACCAGCTAATCACCGCTATATGTTTTATTTAGCACAATCATATCGAGATACAGCACAATACGATAAAGCAATCGAGTGGTATCAAAAATGTTCGGAAACCAGTAATTGGGACGAAGAGGCTTGGTATTCTGACTATATGGTTGGATACTGTATGAGACATCAAAAACGAGACATTAAAGAACTCGAAGATCGATTCTTAAAGGCTTGGATGCGCAGACCTTGGCGAAACGAAGCAATTTTTAGTCTTGCTGAAGAGTATCGAAACAGACATATGTGGCCACAAGCATACTCTGCGGCTAAAGTTGCAGCAACAACTGACTATCCGAAACAGGATGTTCTTTTTGTTACCTCCGCAATGTATGAAGGTGCTTCACTTGACCTTTTCTCAGTTGCTGCTTATTGGGCAGGTCATCATCAAGAAGCAGTCGTTGCAAACAATCGCTTATTAGAGTTACCTTACGGCGCTCACCATCGAACAAGAATTCAAAAAAATATTTGGCATTCTGAACGAGCATTAGGCAAATTTTCAAATAACGGCCTAAGTGAATATTTACAAAGTAGAAAACAAGATTTCGAAACTCAAACTAAATAGATATGAAAACTGCAATACTCGCAGCAGCAAAAGGATATAATATCGAACAAATTACACCATGGATTACCAGTTTAATAAAAACTGGGTACTCTGGGAAAATTGGGGTGATTCTTTATGATAAAAACGAAGATTTAGCAAACTTTTTAGCAAAATTTGGAGTCCATGTATTTACTGCAGAATTATCCGGGTTAACAAATATTGCAACACAGCGGTTTAAGGATTACGCTGATATGATGCAAACTCCAATATTTGAAGATATTGATTGGTTTATCCACACAGACATTCGAGATGTTGTTTTTCAAAAAGACCCGTCTGAGTTTGTTAAAACCCAAACAAAAGGAATCATTGCAACTGGAGAAGGTGTGACATATAAACACGAAGATTGGAATGGCGAAGGCTTGGAATGGAATTACGGCGATGAGGTTTATCGGTCAATGGCAAATCTTGAAACTATGTGTTCTGGGATTATCGCAGGACGAAAGGCTGAACTCATTCATTTGTTCCATACAATTTATGAATTAGCTTTTTATACGCCCAATCCCGAAGGTTTCGCGGACCAACATTATTATAACCTTGCAATTCGAAAGATTTACCAAGATTCTACTGAATTTGTTCCAGCCGATACAGCGTGGGTTGCAAATCTTGGAACACTGATTGCTATTCCGATGAATTCTCCGGCCTGGTCATCGAGTTCAAGAACAGCGACACATTCGTTTGAAAGAATGCGAATTGGCAGCTATACAGATAATATGTTGGTCGAATTACCAAAAATGATTAACGGCCAAGTTTGCACTCCGGCCGGAGAACCTTATTATATTGTTCACCAATATGATAGATATCAGCCATGGAAAGAAGAACTTGTTAAAGAAGAGAAAAAATCTGAAACCTCTGCAACTATTGTTACTGCTTTATATGATTTGAACCGTGAGGATTGGGTTGGATTTAAAAGGCCCTTTCAGCAATACAAAGATTGGATGAAAGGGATGTTGGCGTTTGACAGCCCAATGGTTATTTTTGTTGAGCCTAAAGATGTTGAATTTGTTAAAGAATGCAGAATTAACAAACTTGCTATCACTGATATTATTCCAATTCCATTTTCTGAATTAGATGTTAATCAGAAATGGGGTGATAAAATCAGAAAGGTAATGGCGTCTCCGGAATTTTTAGCAAATCAAACCGTTCCGACACATCCGCAGATTACTCGACCGGAATATAATATTTTGATGCACCAAAAGATTCAATTTGTTAAACGTGCTATCGAAGTAAACAAATTTAATACTGAGCACTTTATGTGGCTCGATGCAGGTGTATTTCATATGAATAGCCGAACAGATTTGATTGGAAACAAATTCCCAACAAAGAACCTTTTCAACGATAAAGTTAATTTAATTTGTATCGAAGAACCCAAAGATGAAGATGTGGTTGACTTAGAAAAATTCTATAAAGGCCATAATGTAAAAATCATTGGAACATCTTGGGGTGGTCATCAAAATGCTATCCTTGAATTTGAAAAAGTTTATACAGAACTTTTACAAGAATCGATTGATGCTGGTCTGATGGACCAAGATCAATCATTTTTAACAGTATCATATTTACGTAACCGCGAGATTTGTCAACTGTATACCGGGACTTGGCAGTCAGCATTAAATAATTGGGGCCAAAATGAAAGTACATTATATCACCTTTTTAAGCAAAGGTGAGCCATTTGATAAAGGTCTTCCATTAGGCCACTTAAAAGAAAAACTCGAAGATGCACACAGGCCACACTTTGATAAAGTTACTGTTTACACGACAGAAGATGTGCCAACAGAATTTCGCAAAGAATATGACGAGCGCATTTTTGAGACTCGGTTTAATCCTGGGTACCATAACGTTGGATATGGTGCGTTTAAGCCATATTTAATTCTTAAAACACTTGAAGAAACAGATTGCGATGTTGTTTTTTGGAGAGATGGTAATGTTGACAGAAATCCAATAATGTTAGAAGGCGTAAACGAATTTAAAGAAAATGCTTTAACAATATTGGAAAATATAAAAACTGATATCTTTGTTCCATTTGAAAATCCAAATTGGTCAGTAGGAAACACGACACCTTCTATTGTATTTGAGGAAATTGTAAAGAGCTTAGATGATACATATACCTATTATCCACAAATGAATGCTGCGTTAATTATTTGTAAAAAAACTGATTATATTAAAGTTTTTTTACAAAAATGGTTAAAATGGATGCAAACCGATAATTTTTTCTATACAAGCCAGTCTAAAAAACACTCTAATTACAATATAAACTGCGGTGACCAAGGTGTATTGAATGTTATGCTTTTAAAAGAAATAGCAGATGGCAATTTACCAATCGGGTTTCCTTTTATTGGCTATCAAAACAGAACATTTACTAAAAATAAATTATTTAAAATGTTAAATGTGCCAGTTATTCCGTTAAATACAGAAACAGTTAATGAGCATACATTTTTTCCTACCAAATTAAGAAGTGAAGAAAATTCAATAGTAGTTGACTTAGGGTGTAGTGAAGGAGGTTTTTTAAAAAATTTTAAAAGAAACTTCAACTACAAAAAGTATATAGGTGTAGAAGCGAGCCCAATAAACTATGAAAAAATAAAAAATTTCAGCGATGGCAATACTTTTATAATCAATGCTGCTGTGTGTTCTGAAAAAAGAAGTGACAATAACATAAGTTTTGTAATAGATGAAAATGATTCTTCAGTTGGCTCTTTTATTTTTGATGAAAATAGTGCAGCATTAAAAAAGTCTCCATTAACATTAAAACGCTGTATTGTGCCAACTATAAAAATATCTGATATATTTACGCATTATAATTTGGATAAAATTGATCTTTTAAAGATTGACATTGAAGGCGCTGAATGGGAAATATTAAATGACCTCGATTCTGAATATTTTGAAAAAATTGAACAGATATCAGTAGAATTCCATGACTTTATAGATCCTACTAAAAAAGAAGATACACAAATGGTAATCAACAGATTAAAAAATCTTGGGTATGAAATGATTTCTAAAAGTGCACCCTGGTTTTATGGAACAGATTTTTTTGATTGTACTTTTTATAAAACTACTCAATCAATAACCAAATAAACTTGATATATAAATAAACTTTACTGGTTTATTTGCATATAATCTAAAACAATAATTATTTAATTTCTTAAACTATTTAAATTATGATTACGCCACATTGGACGGTTAAAGTTAAAACAATTTTTGAAGATCCAGAAACCGAAAAGGTAAAAACAAAAAAAGAAAGTTTTCTCGTTGCAGCACCAACAATCGAAGCTTCACAGGAAAGAGTTCGTGCTTACTTCAAAGACACTACAATTGATTACGATATAATTTCAGTTAGCAAATCAAATATTGTAGATTACATTGGAGTTGATGATGAGGAAATATAAAAATACTCAGTATTAAATGAATAAACTGTACCTATTTAAAGAATGGCTACAAATGCAAGAAGGCGTCAGTTACTCAGCTGACGCCGGCTTTGTTTTCAATTGGTCCGACGCAAAACCGGATGATGTTATTTCTTTAAAACTTAAACCTTACCGAGGACGAGATTTGGTTTTTCCAAATTCTGATTTACATTACACAAATTTTTATGCCTATCAAATAAATCGTTCTGAGCATTCTGTAGACCTATTGACAAAAATCAAATTAATGGATGATTCCATTGAAGAAAAAGACTTAACCATTTTTGTTAATAAAGCAGTCAACGGGTTCCATCGCCAATTCAATATTGGCAAATTCGATGCAATAGTTTCAATCCAAAGTTCAAGTAAAATACTTTCCGAAGTAAATAAACAATTACAAGAAAAGGCTGGAAACATTCCACTTTTTTCTGAAGCATTTGTCAAAAATGCAAGCAGTGAAATTACGATTGACCAAGCGGGTTATGATAAACTACCTCCACAATCAAAAGAGAAAATTGACCAATCCCTAAAATTGGCGCTCAAATCGCCGGATGGATTTAAAATGAAATCTGTCGGCCCACAATTTAGAAAATTCTTTCAGAATTTTATCAAGTTCAATAAAGAAGAAGACCGAGTATTATATAATGCAGTTAATGGCAAACGAGTAATTGTAGTTGACGACTATAAGACATCCGGGGCAACTTTACACGAGATGCTTAGGCAATTGTCCGAATTCGGAGCAGCAGAAGTTGTGGTTTTTGTTTTGGTGAAACTTGGAAAATAGTTATTTGATATATAAACTATAATTGAAAATAACAGTATTACAGTGATTAAATCATACGAAGACTACACACGTACAAAACCCGTAAACGAAAGTATCACATCTATAATTTTAGGTTTGACTCTTGCAGTATACGCTCTGAAATTTTTTAGAGACCTTACAAAAGGCTATATTTTAAAAGCATCAATGCCAAAGGATGTTTTACATAAAATAGTTGACGGTATGATTAAAGACGCAACTGAGAAAAGAGTTGTTAATGTCGGCGCAGAAGCATTGCTTAACACTAATTTGAAAGCTGAATTAGACACTAAAATTGAGACAGGTGAGATTAAATCTGCTTACGACATTAAACAATTTTTGAAAAATTACGTGGACGAGCAAACAAAATAAAAAAATAATTAGTTATGGCTTTAAAATCTTATGTCGAGTTTTTACTCGAAACCTATAAATGGGCAAGTATCCAGCAAACAAAAAGGGGGTTTTTTCAAGCTATTGGAAAATCTATATTAGAAAAAGATGAGTATTTAGCATTTAATTACTTATTAAATGAAACTAATGAGTTTGTAGACTTTTTATACGATTCAGCAGTTTATTCAGAGTACGGCTCATTAAACGAAGAATCATATTGGGAATTGGCTAAAAGAAAGTTTAATGAACTTAAAGCAAAAATTGCAGAAAAAGGCAAAGCAGCATTAGACACCCTATCACAGGGATCCCAGGCGCTTTTAAAATTTGGTGGAGACTTATTGCAGCCTGTTAAAATGGTTATTTCAAAAATTGGAGATATGCTTAAAAAGCTTTGGGAAAAAGCTAAAGGTTTGGCAAAATCAGCAGTTGATAAGGCAAAAGACGCCATTGCTGAAAGGGTTAGAAAAATGATGTCTTCAGAAGAAAAAAGTACAAGTTTACGTGAAGAAGTAACAAATCTTGATACTATGGCAGCAGCAGGTGCTGCTTGGGTTACTGGTGGATTTATCGAAGACTTGGCAAATGCTTCAGCAAAAGCTGCAAAAACAGATACTGAAGAACTGAAAAAGGAAAATAGAAACTACTTAGTAGATTTAGAAAATGCAATGATTATGGAAATGACCAATATGATAAATAAAGGTGAAAGTCTAGATGACTTAATAGAAGATTTTAAAACTTTTACAGATCATAAAATATCAGAAAGTGAATTTTTAAAAATCATGGAAGGCGGCGGAGGCGATGGAAAAAAACGAAAAATGAATGTTCCTTACTTGAGTAGTTTAATGTCTAAAATTGGACATATGCCTCCTTTTTCTTGGTTTCACACACTTGGCGAAAAGGCTGAAAAATTTGCAAATAACACACTTGGAAAAATAAGTTATTATCTTACAAAAATAGCAGAAGCACCTGGTCCATTTGAATTCCACGTAATGGGACAAATAGTTGGAGTTGTTGTTGGATATTATTCTGAAACTACAGCAAAAGGTTGGCTTCACGATTTTACACATTGGATTGAGCACGCTTTACACGTAGCAATTCCTGGACTTGGTATTTTGTTCAAGATTATTAAATATACCGGAATTGCATTAGCAGTATACGGATTAGTTGAAGCTTTAATTGGAGATTCTAAAAAGAAAGAAGAACCTGCTAAATAAGAAAAAATAAAAAATGATATATAATCTAATGAAAAAACAAATCGGAAATATCAGCAAATTCTCATTTGCAGAAATGACATCAAATAATGATGGCAAAACATCAGCAAGTGGAACAATTGGCATCCTGGTTTGTGTGGTTGGAACAATATGTTTTTTAATCGGTTGTTTAGACAAAGTATTTATTAACAAAGATATTGATATTATCACACAGTCAATAATATTTGTGGGCATCGGCGCATCACTATTAGGACTTAGAAAATATAAAGCTACTGATTTTGTTGGAGTCAACACACAGGTTGAAGATCTTAAAGTAACGACACCGACACAAATTTCAGCTGCTGAATCTGGAATCCCAGATCACCCTTTAAATTCGTAAATTAAAAAAACAAAAAAATTATGTCACACTACATTAGTACATTTGAATCGTTTTTAAACGAGAACGAAGACGAAGATGGAGAGTTCTTGTCTGAAGCAGCAAAAAGAAGAGAGACTGCAATCGTAATGAAAGAACAAGAAATGTCATTAATTAACCAAATCAATCGCTACAGCGAAATGATGAAATCTAATCCAGCAAAAGCAAACTATTATAAATTAATGGTTGACTTGGCAAATGCAAAACTTCAAGTTTTGGCAATCAGAGGCAAGTTGGAAACAATGAAAGGTAGTTTTTAAAAAATAAAAACAAAAACTATGGATCATATCAAATCATATGAAGAATTCGCATCAGAATCTAATAACGCTGAAAAGGTTGCAACAGTAACCACCGAAAATAAAAATTATGTGGTTGAATATAAAGGTGACCAAATAATTGTGAAAGGTAGTGCAAATGAAGACGACCAAGATGAAACACTGCAAAAAATCGCAGAAGCAGCAAGAAGACTGGGAGCGACTCACGTTTACAATGAAAACGAAAACCCCAAAAAAGTGGCTGTTAATGAAATCATCGGTGCAATAAAAACGCTCTTCAAGAAACAACCCGCACACAAAAGTATTTGGGGGCACATCAACCAAGACTAGCATTTATACACTATTAAGACACCGGGATTGCTCTGGCATCCTTATTATAAAAAAGTTGGTTTCCGTTAGGCGGCCAACTTTTTTTGGGGCCATATAGAAAAAAATAGAATTTTTTTAGAAAAAGTTTAGTTTTTCCTTGCAAGTCCCACTTTTATTGTTTATATTTACACTGTCCTGATTTCTTAACCAAAAAATAACAAACATGGAAGCGATTGTAAAAACAAAATCAAACTATAAAAACTGTAACGGCAAAACTTTGACTGTCAAATCTTGCAATGGTGATTTTATTTGTTGCCTTGTTCCGATGTATGGATTCTCTGAAACCGGAGAGGCAATTGGTAATATGATATCCGCAGACTTTCACATCAAAGAAATTATTTCACTTAAAAATTATTAATTATGAAACAGAATTATTTTTCACAAAGGACGATAATAGTTATAGCTATTTACCTTATTGTTGTATATTTGATCCTTTGGGCCTTCAGCCATAACCAAAAATCAGCAAATGATAAACGAGTAGGTTGGGAAAGTAGCACTGAAATGAGCCCGGACATCCCGGAAATTGCTGACGAACTAGAGAAAAAAGATACGGCACCAATAAAAATTCCGGAGACATTCAATCCAGAGAAAAAACTATTTCTTCTGAAATTTGAAAAAATACCAAATGACTTAACTCAACGATTTGTCGACCGTTTTCTCAAAACAGCAATTGTTGAAAAATGGAAATATAATATTCCAATTTCGATTACATTAGCTCAAGGCATAGTTGAATCAGCCTGTGGAACTTCAAATTTATCCATTAAGGCAAACAACTTTTTTGGAATGAAATGCGGTCGTAGTTGTAACACCTGCGATGGCAGAAAATGGCAAGTCGTTGGAAATTGCATCAATGCAACTGATGACAGCAAGCACGACTTGTTTCAAATGTTTAAATCTCCATGGTACTCTTGGCGCGCTCACTCAATTCTTTTGACTATACCCAGGTATAATCATTTAAGAAAACTTGACCCGCTAGAATATAAAAAATGGGCACGTGGATTAAAGCGAGCAGGGTACGCAACAGAACCCAAGTATGCTCAAATTCTGATAAACTATATTGAACGTTATAAACTTAATCAATATGACCAAGTCGATATCCATAAGTTAGCGAAAGACCGTGGAGTTGATTTAACAAAAATACCAAAACACAAGTAATATGGAACATATCTGATTAATATTAGAATTTTTTAGAAAAAAATCTACTTTTTGCAACTTTTTACGACAGCTTGCGTTATATATAGTGTATGGAATGTTGAAACAGAAATTCTTGAAAAAATTCTAATTTTTCAAAAACTTTTTTAAAACACTACATATAATCTTCAAATCAATTTATTAAAAAATTCAATTATGAAACATCAAATAACACCAACAGCAGAAATGTTACATTCTTGGTCAATCCAAGGATCGCCGGCTGAGACTGTGTTTGGACGTCAGAATGATTGTCTATTTGCGATTGATAACAGCAATGGCAGAGAATATAAATTGTTTACAAAATCGGAACCACCAAGTAGATTGGGTATTAGTTAATAACTATCAACATACTTGCACTATACAAAGGGTCCGATTTATATCGAACCCTTTTTTTATTGGTTTTTTGTTAGCGATAAAAAATATTTTAGAAAAAATGGAAAAATCCTTGCATATATCTGGTAAATGTGTTATATTTACACAGTAATGACGCTGAGGTGATTGATAAAATAAAAAATGGAAGAAGTCCGAATGGACGAGGACACTGACTTGAAATCAGCTGGGCGTAACTGCCTTGGGGGTTCGATTCCCTCTTCTTCCGCCGTGAACAAGGTCGGGTGTCCGAGTGGTTTAGGTGATTGTCTGCAAAATAATCCAAGTGAGTTCGAATCTCACCCCGACCTCTAATGATATAAAAATATTTTAGAAAAAAATGGAAAAATCCTTGCAATTGTCTGAAAAATGTTTTATATTTGTACTGTATTGAAAAACGTTCTTATTGACTTATGGTGTAACGGTAGCACGACAGATTTTGATTCTGTTTGTCTTGGTTCGAATCCAGGTAGGTCAACAACATACACAGATATAGCTCAATTGGTAGAGTACCGGTTTCCAACTCCGGCCGCGTGGGTTCGATTCCTACTGTCTGTGCAAAATTTTTAATCCACCGTTGGCAGAATGGTTATGCAACGGACTTTTAATCCGTGTTCTAAAAGAACAATCCAAGTTCGAATCTTGGGCGGTGGACAAAAACAACAAGTCACTTACCTAATCGGTGTTGTTAGAAAATAGTGGGCACGTTATTTGACATTGCGGAATTAAATCAATATCGTTGGTCCGAAAGGATAAGGTGTTTGGAATGTAAACTAGGAAAGGCAACTAAGACACGCGGCCTCGCACCTTTTTGGGCATGGAATTGCTACCATATCCCATACAACAAATTTATAGTATTTATAGTCTTGTAGCTCAGTTGGTAGAGCTCTGGTTTTACATACCAGGTATGTCGCAGGTTCGAACCCTGCCGGGACTACACAAAAATCACGTCTCAGTAGCTTAGTGGTAGAGCGCTCGACTGTTAATCGAGTGGTCGCAAGTTCGAATCTTGCCTGGGACGCAAATTAAGCCGACTTCGTATAGCTTGGTCAATTACTCTGGATTTGTAACCCAGAAACAACAGTTCAAATCTGTTAGTCGGCTCACAATTAAAAGCGATAATAGTTCAATTGGTTAGAATGTCGTCCTTCCAAGTCGATGGTTGTGAGTTCGAGTCTCACTTATCGCTCATTTATAGTAACGTTACCAAGTTGGTCAAGGTGAACGACTGAAAATCGTTTAATGTGGGTTCGATTCCCACCGTTACTACAAAAAATGCATTCAATTTAGCGAATGTGGTGTAATGGTTAACACACAGGGTTTGGGACCTTGAGATGGCGTTCGAGTCGCACATTTGCTACAACTTACTTCGTGGGACTGCTTGGTGTGGTTACTTCTTTGTCAAAGAAGATACAGATGGGTTCGAATCCCATACGAGGTGCAAAAACATTGGCAAGTATACCCTCACTCTGATAAGGTGTTGAAAGGTTAATTGGTTCCATGTGGGTTCGATTCCCATCTTGCCAACAAAAGGACGTCTATCCAAACTGGTGAAGGGGGCAGACTGTAAATTTGTTGCCACGTGCTAAACTTGGGGGTTCGAATCCCTCGGCGTCCACAAACATTGCAGGGTGTGAGAAGTTGGTATCTCAGTGGGCTCATAACCCACCGCGCAAGCCTCGAGGGTTCGAGTCCCTCTCCTGCGACTAATTAGCAGATATAGTATAACGGTTATTATGTTGCATTGCCAATGCAAAGATATCAGTTCAATTCTGGTTACCTGCACAACAGCACCACGATGCTTCCCGTCAGCTCAGCACACTTCAGTGGTCTTTTTGTCCATGAATGAATAGCCTAAGGCATAAGTTGTAGGACTCAACCTAACCAATCCCCCGCTGACGAGTGGGGTGATGTTAGGGGATTTAAACTAAAAAATATAAATTTTTCTAAAATAAATAAAAAAATGCCTATTAATTTAGGCAACTGCACCGTTCGTCTAATTGGCTAGGACACTCCCCTTTCACGGGAAAGCTTACGGGTTCGAATCCCGTACGGTGTACAAAATAGGCTTGTAGTTTAATCGGATAAAACAGCAAACGCTTAAAATCGTAGGTCCGAAGGCATTCTTTAATATGAGTAAACCCTTCCGAATTTTAAGATATGCTACGTTGGTTCGAATCCAACTGAGCCTACTATAAAACAAGTCCCACGTAAACGGTGACAAACGTTACTTCGAAAAATGAAACTCTAAGTATTGAATTAGCTACTCAGGAAAGGACGGATTTTCTAGATAGAAAGAAGAAAGGTGACGAGTTCGAACTATATCCCTAAGATTCGACAAGTAACGTATCCGGGTTCGATTCCTGGGTGGGGCACAAAAATATGGGCTGTTGGTATAGTTGGCTAACACAGTAGCTTTGCAAGCTTCAATCCCCGGTTCAAATCCGGGACGGTCCACGACTCACTAATTTATGCCTCTTTGATGGAATTGGTAGACATGC
>Ga0181349_1000173_pt1 | contig 26462 bp, 21 predicted proteins | sample Su13VDMM110SD_FD_130106 | JGI IMG/M metagenome (GOLD analysis project Ga0181349, IMG submission 130106) | Freshwater viral communities from Lake Michigan, USA - Su13.VD.MM110.S.D | ecosystem: Environmental > Aquatic > Freshwater > Lake | place: USA: Michigan | collected 2013-07-16 | reverse complement strand
TCAAGTACTAAGGTTTATGTGGAGTTGTATAAATATAACGGAGCGTTTACATCAATAGCTAGTAATATTTTAGTTCCAATTAACCTACAAACAAATACAAACACTAATTTATATATTACAAATCTAGCTATTCCACAAACTACTTTATTGGCAACTGACAGGTTTGCAATTAGAGTTATAGCCATTAATTCAAGCGGTGGTCACAGTGTGACATTGCACACTGAAGATGGTAACCTTTGTGAAATACTAACTAATTTTGTTGGGGGTATAGTTTCTATTAACGGAATTACACAGCCAACACAGACATTAGCAGTAGGAACAACAGGTTCAGACTTCGCTATTAATTCAAGTGGAAGTACACACACATTTAATTTACCTTCTGCAAGTGCAACCGCAAGAGGTGTAGTTACAACAGGAAGTCAAACATTTGCAGGAACTAAAACATTTGGTTCAAATATACTTATTCCATCTGTGGGTAGTGAATTAATATTAGGTGTTAGTTCTTCAGGTACGGTCAGTGGTCTTAGTACACTCACACATGCAAGTCCATTTGAATTGACTTATCTAAAAGGAGTTACAAGTGCTATACAAACACAATTTAGTGGAAAGCAACCACTTAATGCAAATCTAACATCAATATCTGCTCTAAGTATTAGTTCTGGACCATCATTCGTAAAAGTAGTTGGCGGAACATATTCTTTAGATTCTAGTACATACCTAACATCAGCAGTTACTACACTATCTGGAGGAACAACAGGGCTGATTCCTAATACTCCTACCACAGGAGCAATTACATTATCAGGAACTTTAGTGGCAGCAAATGGGGGGACAGGGCAGTCGTCTTATACTGTTGGTGACATCCTATACGCATCTACAAGTACAGCTTTATCTAAGTTAGTGGGTGTTGCAACAGGTAACTCTTTAATCTCTGGTGGTATTGGTGTTGCTCCTTCATGGGGTAAGATAGGTCTATCAACTCACGTATCAGGAAACCTACCCGTAACAAACCTTAACTCAGGAACTGGTGCTACTTCATCAACTTTTTGGAGGGGTGATGGTACTTGGGCAGCGGCTAGCGGGGGTGGAGGAAGTGGTACAGTAACATCTGTTGCTGCATTAATACTAACTTCTAATTTTGCGGATAATTTAAGTTCAAGCGTTACAAATAGCACAACAACTCCTGTAATAACATTAAATGTACCTGATGCAGGAGCAGGAGCGAGAGGGGTAATTACAACAGGCACGCAGACAATAGCTGGAGCAAAAACATTTAGTTTTACACCAGCATCATCTGTAACACCTGCTGCTTCAAATAATTCAACATTATTAGCTACGACCGCTTATGTTGATAGACAGGTTGGATTAGGTGGGCCAGCTTACAATATATTAATAACTGTTTTTCCTTCAAATGCAATAACAACTGAGACAAATGGAATGTCTAATGGTATAGCTTATTCTCAAGACGGAAGGAATGTAATGATTAGTAACGTGGCAACAGCAGTTACAATTACCGCAAATACAGTATCAACAAAAAATGATTTTATAGCTAGCTATACTAAAGTCGGGGATGCCAATATATCATTTCAGCTAACTGGAACAGGAAAAACAGAGATAACACCTAACGGACTTATAATGAGTGGAAGCCCTGGCAGCACTGCACTATTGACAAAGAATGGGAATATTTTTTATTTATTAATTAATAACTTACCATAATGAATCCAGCGGTTTATTATTTATCAAGTTTAGAAACTATTATTCCATACGTGCCAACTCCTATTCAAATTGGGAGCCAGGTATGGGATCAAAAAAACCTAAACACAGCAGTATACAGAGATGGAACGACTATACCAAGATTTGGAGCTGGAAGTGGAGCAGCGTGGGCAGCTTTAACAACAGGTGGATATAGGTTCTATAGTAATGATTCTGGAAATGCTAATTTATATGGTAGACTATATAACTGGTATGCTGTCAATGGAATAGATGGTAGTGGCACAACAAAAGACATAGCCCCAGAGGGTTGGAGAGTTGCGACACTGGGTGACTGGCAAACATTGTCAACTTTTTATGGAGGTAACACAGTGTCTGGAGGGCCTCTAAAAGAGTATGATTCTCCAAATTTTAATTATTGGTTAAGCCCTAATACAGGTCAAGTTCCTTCTCCTAATGCATTTAGAGCTAGAGGGGGAGGACTTGCTTATGGGAGTAGTAGCGCTTTTGATAATATAAAGGTGGCTGGGTACTGGTGGCCAATTGGGGCTACTGCTGATAGGCAAGCCCTCATGCTTTACAATTCGGCTGCATTGAATCTTACTTCATTGCAAGGAGACGCTAATAGAGGTTACTCTGTCAGACTAATTAAAGAAGATGTAACTGTACAAGGATTTACTGTATCTATAAGTGATTTGAATGCACTATCTACTACAGGTACTGGAACATTTGGGGATGTACCAAATACGCCAGGCTTTATAGAGAAAGGGATATGCTGGTCAACATCAAGCGTCCCTAATAGATTTGTGGATTCTTTTGTAACTGCTGACAATATTAATAAAACTACCTATAGTTTAACAGCATCACCGTTACTTGCGAGTACTGTATATTATGTTAGAGCTTATATAAAATTAGATGCTACAGATATTAGATACTCAACTAATATAGTGCCATTTACAACATTGTCTGGAGCGCCAGTATCTATATCCACAACTGCAGTAAGCAATGTTGGATCTACAACAGCAACTAGCGGAGGAACGATAACAGACAATGCATCATATCAAACAACAGAAAAAGGTGTTTGTTGGAATACAACGGGTCTACCTACAATTGCCAACTCTAAAACAACTCAAGGCATAGGTGGCGGTACTTTTGTAAGTTCTATTACTGGATTATTAATAGCAACCACTTATTATGTTAGATCTTATTGTACTAATGCTGCTGGAACCTTCTATGGCAATGCTTTAGCCCCGTTTACAACATTACCTTCGGCTAATTCCAAGCCAATATTTGGGGTATACGCTGCTTACCATGCATACTCCTTGAGATTAGTAGGGCAAGGTTACACAGGTTTTTGTGTTAGGGTTAAAAGACAAATTTCTGGCGCAAATGCTTTTGCTGACTTAAGATTTAATGGAACTTCACTAAATAGTACCATCAGCATGGACAGTGTAGTTGTTCCAGTATCTGGAACTTCAGCAACTACTTTAGGACAGTTTGCAGCAAAGACAGGATATCCAAATCCTGATGGTATAGCCAATAATCAAAATATTGTAATAAGTACCTGGTATGATCAAAGCGGAAATAATAAAGACTTGGTACAGACTGTTTTTACTGGTTCTCCATGGATTGTAACTAATGGAAATTTGGAAATAAAAGAAGGTAATGTTGCTGCTAGATATGCTGGAGGGCAATCACTTAATTTAACCGACTCTAGTATACCTTTGAATAACTTGTCTTGCTATGTGGTTAGTAATTTCACGTTAACTACTGCAAATTCAGCTGCATACGGGTTAGGAATTACTAGTGGAACTAATAGATTATTAATACCAAGAGATACAGCAATAGGTTATAATACTTTAAACACTTTTCCTATTACTGGAATGACAGCAAATGTAGATAGATTATATGAATTAACGTGTGGTGTATCTACTACAAGCGGTTATTCAAATGGAACACAATTAAGCCCTGCAACAGTTACTTCTATGAGTGGTACTAGTAGTCAAATTAGACTTGGTAGTAATGGTAGTGTAGTATATCTAAACGGATATATAAAAGAGGCAATAGCAATAATAGGAGATTCTGGCACAACTAGAACAGATATAGAAACAAACATTAACACATACTACTCAATATGGTAACAATTAGCACAAACAAGGAGATTGACATTCGGAATACTACCTACGAAGTAATAGATAGTAAAATAATTAGTCTATCAATTCAAAAGATTGAACAGGACATTAATGGTGTAACAGCTACTGGGTTCTACTATTATACAGATGATGATGGTATGTTGGTAAAGCTAAAGGATAACAGGACATATATGTCTTGGGATGAGATAGCTGAGGTAGAGTTTAATGTTCTACAGCCGATGACTGACGTTAACTACAAGGAGGCAAACTTCGAGAGGTTGATGACATTTACAATACTTAGGTTGACTCAGGAGTCTGGTCAAAACTTTGGTATTAACATCGAAGACTGGGATATATAATGATACTGTTTATACTAGCGTATGTACTCTACTTGCCACTAAGTATAGTCAACTGGTTATTTGTCAAGAACAAGTCTGGATACTTCAAGAGTTCTGCTATCAACTTAGACAAGTTTGGTAATAGAGAGTTCAGGACACTGTTTAACAAGACACTTGCAACTGGACATAGGTTTGGAGATATAAACGAGACCATATCTAGCGTTTTAGGAAAGAATCAGTTAACAAACACCCTCACAAAGGGTGGTAAGATGTTAGTATGGATACTGGATAAAATAGATAAAGACCACGCATTAAAATCAATAAATAAATAACTATCTTTGTAAAAAAAATCAAATGAAAACAATTACAGAACAAGAATTAGAAGAATTAAGAAGAGTAAACTCAGAGTTTAACTCTCTTAAGGGAAAGATCGCAGACGCAGAGATTGAAATCAAGAAACTTAACGTATTCAAGGAGGACGTGTTCTCTAAACTAGAGACGGTGTCAATTGACTTCAAGGAGCAAGAAAAGAAACTATTAGACGTTTACGGAAAAGTAAACATAAACCTACAAACAGGAGAGATCACAGATGACAAAAATTAGCCAGTACCCAGAGATATCAGCACCAGATGTTGACGACTTATTAATAGGAACGGATGTTGAGAACAGTAACGCCACTAAGAATTTTACTGTTCAGAGTATTATTGATTTAAAACCAACTCCTACATTACAACAAGTTGTAACTGCCAATAATTCTATAACAGTACCTTCTGGAACTGCTAAAGCAATTAATATAACTCTTGCAAACAATTCAACACTATATCAAAACGGAGTGGTTGTTACGGTTCCTCAACAAACAGGTGTTTATCCAACTTATAATCCAGCCCCAGATGCTTTTATGGCAATATTAAACGGGCAAAATCCTGGGACTTTAACTGGTTCTCCAGTTGGGTTTCTTGCTGATGCAACTGGAGCTGACAATTATGGTTTCTTGGCTGATTTAAGAACGGGAGCATCTACTTCTGTTGGTTGTGAAATAAGGAGTTTTGACTCTCATACTGGTAATTTGTATACGGGAGCTAAATATATCAATGATGTGCGTTCAGATGTATTTAAAGTAGATAATGATGGAGATACAACAGCAAAATCATTTATTAAAACAGGTGGCACTTCTACTCAGTACTTAATGGCTGATGGGACTGTATCTGTTGGAGGTAGTGAAATTACTAAGGTATTAAAGACGACTATAACTAGTGCTCAGGTGTTGCAGTTATTTACAACGCCTGTTACTATATTAAATAGTAGTAATCCTCTAACAGTTGCATATCCTATAAGTGTCTATGTAAAAAGAAATATAGGAGATCCATATACATTAGCTTCAAGTAGTTTTTCTGTAATTAATGATTTTGGAACAACAATGTCCGCTAATTTAAACCCAAATCCATTAGGGAATACAGAAGGATATTTCCAGTCTGCAATATCATTATCTCAAAACCTTTCTGGATCTGGTGCATACAAAAATGTATTATATAAATTAAAAGCAAATACAGGGGATCCAACCTTAGGTACTGGAGATTTAGATGTATATGTTACCTATGTAGAGATTACATTATAATGAATGATATCAGAAAAATCTCAATAGGACCCAACTACAAGAGTGATGCAATGCATTACCTGGTTGGGCAGGAGGTTCTCGATAAGACTTATGTTATACACTCTATACTGCTAGACAACAACACTGGATGTGTAAAGGTGTGGATAGAGAAGAATGCTGAGGTGTTCTGCTGGAAGGAGTTCAACATTAATATGCCAATTTCTCTAGAGTATAACATAAACTTCTGATGAGATCACCAGACATGTTTGTCGTCCGACCATTAGATGGTAGGCGATACGATAATATAAAAAACATTAGTGGTGTTGACTTTATAACTAGCGTGTCTAAGGAGGATCATACGGTGTCCAATAGGCTCGCAGAAGTTGTAAGTATACCGATAACTTACGACGGAAATGTAAAAGTTAGCGATATACTTTTAGTTCACCATAACGTGTTTAAGGTATACTACGACATGAAGGGTCGGGAGAAGAGTGGTGCCAGCTTCTTTAAGGACGACCTGTTCTTTATAGACGACGAGCAGTACTTCATGTACAACCATAACGGTGAGTGGAACACGCACTCCAGGTACTGCTTCATCAAGCCAATGAAACAGAAGGATTCTACCATAAACAAGAACAGCAAGGAGGAGCCACTGATGGGTACCATTGTCTATATAAATCAAGAGTTGCTAGACCTTGGTCTGAGCATTGGAGATGAGATCTCGTTTGAGCCAGACAGTGAGTACCCATTCTATATAAACGACGAGAAGCTGTACAGGATGACCACCAAAAACATTACAATCAGATGGATCACAACATAATAAAACAGAAGATCATCGCAGCTGGATACAAGGCAGTTAATGAGTTAATAAAGGTTGCAGAGGACGAGATTATAACTGGTATGGATACGGACCTTTCTGCGGATAAACTAAAGAACGCGGCAGCTACGAAACGCTTGGCAATCGAGGATGCCTTCCAGATACTTAACAGAATAGAGCAAGAGAACGACAAACTGACCGAGGAGGTCAAGGTATCGGAACCTAAAATACAGGGATTTGCAGAAAAAAGATCAAAATAATCTATACACAAGGCTTAGCGAGTTCCTTCCTGCTAACACCATACACATGAAGAACAAGGCAAAGTCTTGGGCCTATGGTTATGACGAGAAGCACGACCTTGTGGTAATATCTAAGGACGGAACTATAGGTGACATATACGAGATAAATGGTCTCAATATAGCACTACCATCCGTCCCAAAAGAAGTGTATAAAAGGGACGAGAAGAGGGAGAACCAGTACTGGGAACCAGCTGACTACCCAAGAGAGCTATCAAATATAAAGTCTATATTCCAGTGGCACACGATGTCTAAGGAGTTCAAGGCCAAGTGGGTTGACTATATAGAGGGTGAGTTTGACCGTAGAGAGAACGGGTTCTTCTTCAAAAACAACGGCATCGACACGTACATAACTGGGTCTCAGTACATGTACCTACAGTGGACAAAGATTGACGTCGGTCTTCCAGACTTCAGGGAGGCAAACAGGATATTCTTTATATTCTGGGAGGCATGCAAGGCTGACGACAGGTGCTTCGGTATGACCTACCTTAAGATCAGACGTTCTGGATTCTCGTTTATGGGATCAAGCGAGCTTGCTAACCTAGGAACACTTGCAAAGGACTCAAGACTTGGTATACTGTCAAAGACTGGTAACGATGCCAAGACAATGTTTACGGACAAGGTTGTACCCATAGTGAACAACTACCCATTCTTCTTCAAGCCTATACAGGACGGTATGGACAAGCCAAAGACAGAGCTGGCGTTCAGGGTTCCTGCATCAAAGATTACCAAGAAGAACATGTACGAGGATGGTGAGGTTGAGATTGAGGGTCTTGACACCACAATCGACTGGAAGAACACAGGAGACAACTCGTACGATGGTCAGAAGCTACAGCTGCTGATACACGACGAGAGCGGTAAGTGGCTCGCGCCAGATAACATCTTGAACAACTGGAGGGTTACAAAGACCTGTCTACGATTGGGTAGCAGGATCATCGGTAAGTGCCTAATGGGGTCAACACCTAACGCTCTTGCAAAGGGAGGTTCTAACTTCAAGAGGCTGTACGAGGACTCAAACATAAAGACAAGGAACAACAACGGACAGACCAAGTCTGGTATGTACTCGCTGTATATACCGATGGAGTGGAACTTTGAGGGTTACATAGACATCTACGGCATGCCAGTGTTCAGAGAGCCAGCAAAGCCAGTACAGAGTATAGACAGGTCCATGATAAGGACAGGGGCAGTTGACTACTGGGAGAACGAGGTGGAGTCACTCAAGGGAGACGCTGACGCTCTCAACGAGTTCTACAGGCAGTTCTCAAGGACGGAGTCTCACGCGTTCAGGGACGAGAGCAAGTCTTCCATATTCAACCTAACAAAGATATACCAGCAGATAGACTACAACGACTCACTTATAAGGGATAGGGTTCTCACGCGTGGATCTTTCAGTTGGCTCAACGGAGAGAAGGACACGAGGGTTGTGTGGACACCAGACTCCAGGGGTAGGTTCCTGGTGTCGTGGATACCTAGCAGCCAGATGCAGAACAACGTCATAAACAAGAACGGGATGAGGCACCCAGGCAACGACCACATCGGTGCGTTTGGTTGTGACCCGTACGACATATCTGGTACAGTTGGTGGTGGTGGATCCAACGGATCACTTCACGGTCTGACCAAGTTCAATATGGACGACGCACCTAGCAACCACTTCTTCCTTGAGTACATAGCGAGGCCACAGACAGCAGAGATATTCTTTGAGGAGGTTCTTATGGCGTGTGTGTTCTACGGGATGCCTATACTTGTAGAGAATAACAAGCCAAGGCTGCTGTACCACCTAAAGAACAGGGGTTACAGGGGGTTCTCCATGAACAGACCAGATAAGCACGTAACGAACCTCTCTAAGACAGAGAAGGAGCTTGGTGGTATACCTAACTCATCAGAGGACGTTAAGCAGTCTCACGCGGCTGCAATTGAGTCGTACATAGAGAAGTACGTTGGACTAGACATGGAGGGCACGTACAGGGACTCTGACGAGATGGGCGACATGTACTTCACGAGAACGATTGAGGAGTGGGCCAAGTTTGATATAAACAACAGGACAAAGTTTGACGCTGCAATCAGCTCTGGACTAGCTATAATGGCTAACCAAAAGAATGTGTACCTTACGGCAAAAAAAGAATCGAAATTAAGCATTACCTTTGCGAAATATAATAACAATGGAAGATATAGTGAAATTATAAGATGAAGGAAGTAACTATTAAAATAAATCCTGCCAGCTTTCCTGACCAGTTTGCGTCAGATAGAGAAAAGGAGACATATGAGTATGGACTACAGATTGGGCAATCCATTCAATATGAGTGGTTTAGAAAGGATAACACTAACTCAAGATTTTATAATCAGTGGGGAGACTTCCATAGATTAAGACTATACGCAAGGGGAGAGCAGTCGGTGGCCAAGTACAAGAACGAGATGGCTGTTGACGGTGACCTTAGTCACCTGAACCTGGACTGGACTCCAGTTCCTATCATACCAAAGTTTGTTGACGTTGTTGTTAACGGAATGAATGACAGACTGTTCAAGGTTAAGGCATACGCACAGGACTCGATATCACTACAGAAGAAGACCAAGTATCAGGACATGATTCAGGCAGACATGCTGTCAAAGGATATCCTTACAGACATTAAGAACAACCTAGGCGTTGACGCGTTTGATACAAACCCAGAGGAGCTTCCAGAGAATGACGAGGAGCTTGCTCTGTACATGGAGCTTAAGTACAAGCCAGCGATAGAGATTGCTGAGGAGGAGGCCATCAACACGATTCTAGATCAGAATAAGTACAACGAGACAAGAAAAAGAATAGACTACGACATTGCCACGCTAGGAATTGGTGTTGCAAAGCACATGTTCCTTCCAGGAGCAGGGGTTAAGATTGAGTACGTAGACCCAGCAAACATAGTATACAGCTACACAGAGGATCCAAACTTTAAGGACTGCTTCTACTGGGGAGAGATCAAGACAGTTCCAATAACAGAGCTTGTAAAGATAGACACTACCTTAACTAATGAACAACTTGAAGAGATTTCTAAGTATAGTCAGTCTTGGTACAACTATAATAATTCATCCCAGTTTTATAACAACAGCCTCTTTAGTAAGGACTCTGCTACACTGTTATATTTTAACTATAAGACAACCAAGAAGATAGTATACAAGAAGAAGAACCTTGATAACGGAAACTTTAAGATAATTGACAAGGAAGACACGTTCAATCCTCCACAGGAGATGATGGACGAGGGTAACTTTGAAAAGATTGAGAAGACTATAGACGTTTGGTACGATGGTGTTATGGTTATGGGAACTAACATAATGCTTAAGTGGGAGCTGTCTCGCAACATGGTCAGACCTAAGTCTGCATCTCAGTATGCAATACCTAATTACGTGGCTGTAGCACCAAGGATGTACAAGGGATCTATAGAGTCACTAGTTAAGAGGATGATACCATTTGCTGACCTTATACAGGTTGTACACCTAAAGCTGCAGCAGGTTATATCTAAGGTTGTTCCTGACGGTGTATTCATTGACGCAGACGGTATAAACGAGGTAGACCTCGGAACTGGATCGGCATACACACCAGAGGACGCGCTCAGACTGTACTTCCAGACTGGTAGTGTTATCGGTAGGAGCTACACTGGAGATGGTGAGTTCAACAACGCAAGGGTTCCAATACAGGAGCTTAACTCTAACAGTGGACAGGCCAAGATATCTAGCCTTGTAGGAAGCTACAACCACTACCTAGGAATGATTAGGGATGTGACTGGTCTTAACGAGGCACGTGACGGCTCTATGCCAGATCCAAACTCTTTGGTTGGAGTACAGAAACTAGCGGCACTTAACTCGAACACAGCTACAAGACACATACTAGAGTCTAGCTTGTACATAACTAAAACACTGTCAGAGGCTATATCGTATAGGGTTGCTGACATACTAGAGTACTCAGACTTTAAGGATGAGTTTATTCTACAGATTGGTAAGTACAACGTGAGTATACTTGAAGACATTAAAGATCTCTATATATATGACTTTGGTATATTTATAGAGGTTGCACCAGACGAGGAGGAGAAGGCTCAGCTAGAGGCTAACATTCAGATGGCTCTGTCTAGGGATGCTATATATCTAGAGGATGCGATAGACATCAGAGAGATCAGAAACCTCAAGCTGGCTAACCAGTACCTTAAACTTCAGAGAAAGAAGAAGGAGGAGACCATTCAGAAGAACCAACAGGCCCAGCAGGAGATGCAGGGCAAGATTCAGCAGCAGTCACAGCAGGCAGCAGCTCAGAACGCGTTACAGGCTATACAGGCAGAGACACAGTCCAAGATGCAGATCAAGCAGGCAGAGGTTGGTTTTGATATTGAGAAACTAAAACAGGAGGCACAGCTTAAGATGGAGTTAATGAGGATGGAGTTTGATCTAAACATGCAGCTAAAGGGTGTTGAGACAGAGCAGATGAGTCAGAAGGACACTCTTAAAGAAAAGGCTAAGGACAAGAGAATAAGCATACAGAATACACAGCAATCAAAGTTAATTGACCAGCGTAAGAATAACCTTCCACCAGTAAACTTTGAGTCGAATGAGGATAGCTTGGACGGATTCGATATGGCTGAATTTGAACCAAGATAAATAACTAACTTTGCAAAAAAAATAAAAATGAGTACAGTACCATCAGGAACAAGATTTATAGGTATAGCAGAAAATGTTAACCTTACAGAAAGAAAGTCAGCAGTGTTAAATTCAGACACACAGGCTTATACCATTCAAGACTTAGCAGACACAGTTGGTGTTGGATCACAGGGACCACAAGGAGTTCAAGGACCTGCTGGACCTCTAGGACCAGTCGGACCTGCTGGATTAAACTGGCAAGGTGCATGGGTTTCGGGAACTTCTTATGTTGCAGATGATGCTGTAGGATACAACGGAGCGTCTTACTTCTGTATACTAGCAACTTCTGGAACTACAACTCCAAACCTAGCTACAACAAACTGGGCACTGTTAGCCTCTCAAGGAGCACAAGGTGTTCAAGGAGTGCAGGGACCTACTGGTGCTCAGGGAGCAGCTGGTGGAGCGGCTACAAAAACTAATGGTATAATGTATCTTGATCCAAGTGATTCACCATACCAAACGCTTAGTTATGATATAAATAGAATTAATTTAGGCGGAACAGGGTTTAGTGGGGTATATTTACCAGCTTCTGCTCCAATAGGTAAAGAAATAAGTGTGTTTTTAGAAGTTGGAACTAATCAATTAACTATATTTGGTGATATAGTATTAAATTTACCATTTCCATTCTTGATGGGTTCTGCAAATCAACAAACAGGACCTTTTACAATTTTTTCTAGCGAATCTTATGTTTTTATTAGTTTAGGTAGTGGTTTATGGAAAGTTAATACTATATCCAGAACTATAATGCCTGGTTCTGCCGCTAGAACAAATATTTCAAATTCTACTATAAATGGATCAAATATATCTGTTCAAAATACAGTTAATTCAGATTCAGTTGTTGTAAATACAAATAATGTAAGATTTGGTAAAAATAGCGGAGGTTTAAAAACAATAACGCTACAACTACCTACTTCTGTTTCTGCAAATAGAATTCAAAGTCTTCCAGATGCTGATGGAACTGTTGCTTTGAAAACATCTAACGAAACAGTTATATTGTTGTCCTATGACGGAACAGATTTTACATACACTAATGTTATTAATGAGTTAGGTGTTACAATTACATTTTCAGTTATAAGTGGTACTTTATATTGCACATTATCATCAAGTGTTTTGACTTCGGGTAAGACAATAGTATGGGCTGGTTCTTTTGTTGAATTTGGTGGATATTTAAGCGCAGGAAATAGAGCATCTAATAATATAGCTACAATATCTCTTACAAATACAAATGGAACTAACAATACATTTCCAACATCATTTACTGATTTACCTGTAAGAATACAAGTTTACAATTAATTAAAAATCAAATCAAATGGAAAATTTCACAGTTAGAGACCTAGGAGTCTCTGAGCAAAAGTCTATTCAAGAGGTAGAGCAACAGTTGTTAGATCAACACAAGGAAAAGTTTAGTCAGGAGAAAGAGGAGCCGATTATTACAACTGAACAAGTTGAAGAGGTAGGACTAAAGGATGAGGATGTACTCTCGTACATTAAGAACAGATACAATAAGGAGGTAACATCAATTGATGAGTTATTTCAAAAGAGGGAGGAAGCAGAGGAGTTGCCAGGCGACGTGTCTGCATACTTCAAATATAAGAAAGAGACTGGACGTGGGATAGAAGACTTTGTTAAGTTAAACAGGGACTACAGCTCAATGGATTCAGACTCATTGTTGGCAGAGTACTACTCACAGACAGATGAAGATCTGGACTCTGAGGATATCGCTTATATGATTGAAGACAAGTTCTCGTATGACGAGGATTTAGACGATCCAAAGGATATAAAGAAGAAGGAACTCGCCAAGAAGAAAGAGCTTGCCAAGGCTAAGAAGTACTTTGAGGATTCAAAGGAGGCATATAAGATACCAGTTGAGTCAGCTGGAGGTCTTGTCTCTGAAGATGAGAAGGAGACTTACAACGCCTACAAGAAATACGTTCAAGATTCGCAGAGTCAACAAGAAGAAAATTACAGAAAATCTGAGTATTTTCAAAAGAAGACGGAGGAGCTTTTCTCTGATGATTTCAAAGGTTTTGATTTCGTTATAGGAGATAAGACAGTTAAGTTTTCACCTGGAGATGTTAAGGAGACTAAGAAAATTCAGTCAGATGTTTCAAACTTTATATCTAAGTATATAGATGCAAATGGAATGATATCTGATCCTGTTGGTTACCACAGATCATTAGCAGCTGCTATGAACCCAGAGAAGATGGCCACGTTCTTTTACGAACAGGGCAAGGCTGAGGCGTTATTAGATAATGCAAGAAAAATTAAGAACATTGATATGGATACTAGAAACGTACCACAATCAATCAGCCAGTCTGGATTTAAAGTTGTAGCTACTGAAAGTGACAGCGGAAGAGGACTAAAAATAAAAAGTAATAGAAACATTTAAAACACAAAAACATGCCAGCACAAGTAGCAAGTACCCCAGGGTTCGCATTACAACCAAGCGCAACGAGACAAACTCTTGCAACAAATTACATCACGGACTTCAACTTCTTGAACCAGTATCTTCCTGATACTTACGAGAAAGAGTTCGAACGATATGGAAATCGCTCAGTAGCATCTTTCTTAAGAGCTGTTGGAGCTGAGATGCCATCTACATCAGACCTTATCAAGTGGGCTGAACAAGGGCGTCTACACACTAAGTACGTAAACTGTGCCTCTGGAGCAGCAGCTGGAGCTGATACTGCAACAATCACAGTTTCTGACACATTGATCCCATCTTCTAACCAATCTGGTACTTCTAGAATTGCATTTAAAGTTGGACAAACGGTATTGATTTCTGACAATACAGCTGCCTCTGTTAAATCTAACAAGGGTATCATCACAGCTGTGTCTTCTTCTGCAAACACATTTGATGTTGCATACTATGCAGCTGCAGGTCAAACATTTGCAGCTACAGATACTGTAAGCTGTTTTGTTTACGGTTCTGAGTTTAGAAAAGGAACTTCTGGAGTTACAGAGTCTGTTGAGGCTTCTGACTCTATCTTCTCTAACAGCCCAATCATTATCAAAGAGAAGTACGCTGTTACTGGATCTGACATGGCACAGATTGGATGGATTGAGGTTACAACTGAGAACGGTGCTACAGGTTTCTTGTGGTACATCAAATCAGAGCACGAGACTCGTCTACGTTTCGAGGACTACTTAGAGATGTCTATGATCGAGGCAGTTCCTGCTGAGACAGCTTCTGGAGCTATTGCTACTACTGGATCTGTAGGAAACAAAGGATCTGAGGGTATGTTCTACGTTATTGGAAATAGAGGTAACGTATTCAGTGGTGGTAACCCAACCGCATTGTCTGACTTTGACTCTATCATCACAAGACTTGACAAGCAAGGTGCTATCGAGGAGAATGTATTGTTCATCAACCGTCAGTTCTCTTTCGACATTGACGATATGTTAGCAGCTCAGAACTCTTACGGAGCAGGTGGTACATCTTACGGTTTGTTTGATAACGACAAGGAGATGGCATTGAACTTAGGGTTCACAGGTTTCCGTAGAGGTTATGACTTCTACAAGACTGACTGGAAGTACTTGAACGACGCTTCATTAAGAGGTGGTATTGTTGGTGGTGCTATCAATGGTGTATTAGTTCCAGCTGGATCTACTACAGTATACGATCAGGTTCTTGGTAAAAACGCTAAACGTCCATTCTTACACGTACGTTACAGAGCTTCTGAGACAGAAGACAGACGTTACAAGACTTGGATCACAGGTTCTGCAGGTGGAGCACAAAACTCTAGCTTAGATGCAATGGAGGTTTACTTCTTATCTGAGAGAGCTTTATGTACATTAGGAGCTAATAACTTCTTCTTGTTCACAAACTAGAATAAATAGTTAGGGATGCGGCGGTAATCGCCGCATTCTTTTTAATAAATTAAATCACATCAAATGAAAAATCAAGCAGTACCAGTAGATAAGATCTACATTCTAAAGGGAGACTCAACTCCACTTACTTACATGTTGTCATCAAGGAATACACGTAGAGCACCTCTACTTCACTTCGATGGAACATCAAACAGGGCATTACGATATGCTATAAACCAGAAGACACCATTCGAAGAAGAACAGGACGGAAACTCTATACTAGAGCCAATTGTCTTTGTTGATGGGGCACTAATTGTTCCTAAAACAAATCCTGTACTACAGTACTTCTTATCACTACATCCTGGATATGGACAAGTGTTTGAGGAGGTTAATAATGAGAAAGATGCTACAAGCGATATCGAATACTTTAATGCAGAACTAGACGCTCAGATAGCAGCTAGAGACTTAAATGTTGAGATGCTAGAGGCAGTGGCCAGAGTTTTATTAGGGGCTAATATTGAGAAGATGTCTACAGCAGAGCTTAAGAGGGACGTGTTTGTTTATGCAAGGTCGTACCCATCAGACTTCTTAAGTATGCTCAACGACCCAATGTTAAAGTTACAGAATACCTGCGCTAAGTTCTTTGAGTACAATATAATTGTTATGAAGAATAAGGACAGAGACATCTACTTTAACTTACCACAAAACAAGAAGAAGATACTTACCGTTCCATACGGAGAGGATAAGAACTACATACTGGCATCATACCTTCAGACAGACGAAGGGATTGAGGTCTTAAAGTTACTAGAAAATAACATCAAGTAATTCAAACTAAACACTCCAAAATAAGGGGTGTTTTTTTTTGCTATCTTTGTAAAAAGTTTTTAGCATGATAGATTCAGTAAGAAATACGGTGCTCTCTGCTGTAAATAAAAATAATTTTGGCTATATAACACCAGATGATTTTAATTTATTTGCAAAGCAGGCACAGATAGATATATTTGAAGATTATTTCTACCAGTACAATACCTGGATAAATAAGATGAATAACAGACAGTCTGGGACTGGATATGCTGACATGATAAGATTAGCCGAGGACGTAATAGACAGCTTCTCTTCAACAGCTACTCTTGCCTATGCATCTAGTAAGTTTGCACTTCCTAGTGACTACTACTACATAAACACAATTAGGTACGGATCAAAGGAGGTAGACAGGGTTTCACAAGATAAGGCATTAAATCTTTTATCTTCAAACCTAACATCGCCGTCTACTCTTTATCCAGCATACACGCAGGAGGGTAACAATATAACTGTATATCCAAGCACAATTATAACCAATGTAAAGTCTCAGTATATAAGGATTCCAAAGGACCCTAAGTGGACGTATGCAATGGTTAACGGTTCCCCTATATTTAACCAGAACAATGACTACCAGGACTTTGAGTTGCCACTTACTGACGAGCCTCTGCTTGTTGCTAAGATACTTATGTATGCTGGACTATCTATAAGAGAGGCTGACGTGTACCAGTTTGGTAATGTTGAGCAGACTAATAACAAACAAACACAGGGATAATAATGGCATACTTAACTGGATATCAGTACTATGAGAATGAAGGGAACAACCCAGAGGGAGAGAACTGGGGATCCTATCAGTACACGTCTTTGGATGATGTAGTGAATAACTTCATGCTGATGTATGTTGGAAACGACAAGTTAATTAACAACGTCTCTAGATACAACGTGCTGTTCCACGCAAAGAGAGGGATACAGGAGGTAAACTACGACGCACTTAAGGAGATAAAGGTTCTTGAGATAAGCATATGTGATGACCTTAAGTTTGTTCTACCAGACAACTACGTGAACTACGTAAGGATATCACTATATAAAGATGGTGTTCTTCGTCCACTGACAGAGAACATCCAGACAAACTACAGCAACAGCTACCTTCAGGACAACAACTGTAGGGTACTGTTTGACCAGGACGGAGATGTTCTAGAGGGAACCTCTATAATGGACAACGACAGGATCACAAACCAGCAGAGAACAATGTACCCAGGATCTGGTCCATTCAGTGGAAGAGAGGGCTTCAACTACAACGGCATGTGGTACTTCGACTACCCTATAGGGTCTCGTTTCGGTCTTAACACTGAGACTGCTAACATAAACCCTACATACAGAATAGACAAGAAGTCTGGGGTCATAAACTTTGGATCTGGAATGGCTGGAGAGCTTTGTATCCTTGAGTACGTATCAGATGGTATGGAGGAGGGAGAAGACTCTAAGGTGAGCATAAACAAGATGGCCGAGGAGTTCCTATACGCACACATAAAGTACCAGATACTGTCATCTAAGTTAGGTGTTCAGGAGTACGTGGTACAGAGAGCAAAGAAAGAAAGAACAGCTATACTAAGGAACACTAGAATTAGATTAGGAAACATTCACCCAGGTAGACTCCTCATGAATATGAGTGGTAAAGATAAATGGATTAAATAGGTATGGCAAATACACTAGAGACAGCTGAGGCATTATTCTACGCTGGAAGAATGAACAAGGACCTTGACGAGAGATTTATTAAACAAGGCGAGTATATCGATGCCTTGAATGTAAGGATAGGATCTTCAGAGCTTGGTTCAACCACGAACTCAGATCTAGGGAGTGCTGGTGCCATAGAGAACACTGAAGGGAACACTTCGTTAACAAACATACAGTACGTAAGTAGTGATGCAAAGTGCATTGGTGCCTATGAGGACAGTTCAAACGAGACTATATACTGGTTTGTAACGTCTACTGATGCCGACCTTGTACTCTCGTATAATGTAAACAATGGTATTACAACAAATCACCTAGTATCTCTGTCATCAAATCCTATACTTAACTTTGATAGCAAGCATCTTATAAATGGTATAAATAAGATTGACGACTTATTATTTTGGACGGACAACTTAAACCCACCAAGGAGAATTAACGTAACAAAGACTTACAACAACTTTGATGAGAGTGACATATCTGTGATAGTTGCTCCTCCAATGAGTGCGCCAAGCGTTTCGTTATATAATAGTTCTGGAGAGGAGAACTATATACTAGATAAGTTTATATCTTTCTCTTACAGGTACAAGTACGACAATGGAGAGTACAGCTCGTTGTCTCAGTTTGCAGATATAGCGTTTGAGCCAGGAGAGTTTGAGTTAGACTATACTAACTTTACCAATGTAGGGATGACTAACTCGTTTAATTCTGTGCTAATAGAGTTTAACACTGGACCTAAACAGGTAGTTGGAATTGATGTGTGTTTTAAGACTTCAGACTCAAACATAATAAATGTTATAGAGAAGTTTGACAAGAGTAAGGAGGGATGGTTCGATAACAGACCAATGCCATTAGTATTTACAAATAGAAAGATATATACAACGCTTCTAGAGAGCGAACTGCTTAGATTATACGATAACGTTCCTAGGACTGCAAAGGCCCAGACATCTATTGGAAACAGAATAATGTACGCCAACTATGTGGACGGTTACGATGTTGGAGAGATTGACTACTCACTACAAGTTATAAGTAGTGATCCAGAAGACAGCTCACTTGAAGTTACTTATACTAGTGGAATACCTTATGCAATAGATCCTACATCAGGTTTAACTATACCAGGTTCAAATTTAAACATAGACTTCTCTAACAATCTATTAAAGAAGAACTTTGTACTTACAATAGACTTTAACATAATAAGCGATTCATACTCTGGAGATTCTAATTTTGATGATCCGCCAAACTCTCCAGGTCCTGGAGCCTCAAATAATTTTTCATATCAGTTTTCTTTCTTGTTACAAAAGGATTATACCTCTGTATGGGATTTAGCTAACAGTCAGGAGTTCATAGACGCTGTGTCTACACACAAGCCATACGCTGATGCAAATCCTCCGTTGTCTCTTACAGATACCTTTAATGCTGACAAGGTTGGAAAAATAGCTGTAGATCCATACAGTGAGTGGTTTGATATAAACAGCGGTATAACTGCTATAGATGGATCATTTTTAATTAGTGCCTCAATAGGCAGCAATATACTTGGTATACAGTGCCCAGCTGTTAAGTTTAGAACAGAATTCCCAGTAGAGTCTGGAACTTTTTTATACGGGTACCAGTACTTTAGTAATTCAGTCACGGATGTATACTTTGCAGAACTAGGAGCCAAGAAGAGTCTACATAGTAATAGGGACTACGAGGTTGCTATTGTTTATATGGACGATTACTTGAGGAGCTCTACAGCACTTGTTGATACTGATAATACTGTATTTATAAATGCGTCAAACTCAGCCAGTATAAATAGTATTAGGGTAACACTAAATAATTTACCACCGTCTTGGGCAACAAAGTATAAGTTTGTTCTAAAGCAGTCTGTTTCTTCTTACGAGACCGTATATACAAATCTTTTCTTTAAGGACGACCAGGGCAACACATGGTTTAGATTAGAGGGTGATAATAGACAGAAGGTTTCTGAGAATCAAACTCTTATAGTTAAAAAAGATACCATTGGTGTTGTATCTAATTTAGTGAATACAACTGTTCTAGAGCTAGATACAAAGGCAGAGGACTTCATAAGTAACAACGAGAATGAAAACGGAGATCTAATAATTGAACCAGCTGGTCTGTATATGAGGCTTAGACCTTCTGGATTTACAGCTGAGTATGACCCTAACTCGTTTAGGTATGACGGGGTTAAAACTGATAGAGACTATACAGACTACTACTTTGACGAGTTAAATCCAGATTTTATTCCAGGTGATCCAATAGATCCAGAAAACAGAAAGTATAGACCGTTTTCGGTTCCAGCAGGAAGTCAGATTAAATTTATAATTCGTATGGCCAGAGACGGAACTGGAGACCGCTGTAACGACTTTAGTTATGACTATGAAAAGACATTTATAGCTAATCAAGACTATGAAAATATGTTTGAGTGGTATCTTGACCAGGGAGTAAACTTTGATGATGGTACGTTTGGAGGTAATAATGAACGTCCTGTAAATACACAGTTTTATACATTTAAAGACTATAACGTGGCTATGGGTTCGTTATACGGAGAAATGGTTAGTAATTACTTCTTTCAGGCTGAGAATGGGTTTAATGGAGGTGTAAATATAGAATTTAATCAGGGAAGGCTTAGGTTTAGGGCCACTACAGGTGTTCCTTGTTGTAGGTGTTATAGCATTTTCCCTGTTAATAGAAAGTATTCTAGGGTGACACTAGATATAACTGTACAGACTGGATCTGGCATGCTTATATTTGAGACACAGCCAGAGCCATCTAATGGTGAGATATACTACGAGAACAGTCAGAGCTTTGATATTGTAACGGGGTATCACAACGGAAACTTTCAGAACCAGACAAGTACACAGCCAGCTATAATTGACTTAGACTTCTTCAACTGCTTTACGTTTGGTAACGGTGCAGAGAGCTACAAGATAGGAGACTCATTAACAGGAGCTCCGTTCTACTTAGGTAGCAGGGTTACTGCCGTGTCTCAGGAGGACTTCAAAGAGGCTGACAGATACGCAACTATAACATACAGCGGTATATATAATGCAGAGACAAACCTAAATAAACTAAACGAGTTCAACCTTGCACTAGTAAACTGGAAGGACTGTGAGAAGTCTTTCGGTCCAATTAACGTGCTACATGCAAGGAGGACTGACGTACTTGTTTTACAGGAGGATAAGGTTTCAAACGTGTTAGTTGGTAAGAACTTGTTGTCTGACGCTGCTGGAGGAGGTGCTGTAACATCTAATCTAGAGGTGCTTGGAACTCAGATAGCAAGGATAGAGGAGTACGGAATAAGCAGCAACCCAGAGAGTTTTGTTGTGAACGGATACGACTCGTACTTCACGGATACTAAGAGAAACGCAGTGTTAAACCTAAAGGGTGAGGAGCTTACTCCTATATCTAGCCTAGGCATGACAAACTGGTTTAGGTCTCAGTTCAAGGATAGGGTTGGCTACCAGAATATTGGAGGTTACGATCCGTATATGAAGGAGTACGTGCTATCTCTTAATAATAATCTATTACCTTCAGATCCTATAGTATATAACTGTGGTGTAAAGATATCTCAGTATAATTTTGATGGAACATACACGTTTGATGTTGAGCTTGGTAGTGTTCTAGGAGATGTAGTCATTGATCACAACTTTCAATCTGGAGGTGCTGATATATTGGTAGTGTATGACGGAAGTAATGTTATAAATGAGGCTATAACTGGAGTTGGATCTAATTCATTCTACAAGTCATCCATAAATCCTACAACTATAACTGTAACAATTAGTGCAGAAATTGCTAGTAGTTATGATCTAGTTATAAGCTGCCCAGTAACTCAAGAGATAACCGTTGTTAGGGTTGTTCTTAACTCTGTTGATAACTTAGGAGAGACAATACATAACAAGTATAAATGGATATTTGACTCTATTTCTAGTGCGTACAGCACAGACTTTATAACTATGCAGGCCGACGGAGTGTCGCTATACGATGCTGACACTGGTATGAACTCAAGAGGACTTATTCCTGCGTTTGGAAGTACTGTCAAGATGAGCTCTAATAAACTAACTGATGACACGTTTGTGTTTGATGACAATAGATTCAAGTTCCTGGTATCTGATCAACTGTACACAGAGAGTCAGGTTAACTTATTACGAGGTGAGTTAGATGTAGCACTTCCAGTTTTAAATCCATCAAATGGAAACTACGAGGCTAGTTTTACATATGATAACCCAGATGGTGATCAGTACTTGTACCTTGTTTGGGATTACGCAGTAAGCACACCTATAAGTCTTTGTTATGACGAGAATTCTTTTTTTGAGCCTTGTAGCTGTGCAGCTAATATACTCACAGTATCTGTAACTGCTGTTGGAGAGACTACGGCAACATTTAATGGTAACTTTATAAACAACGGAGGTGATGTCAACGCCATAAGAGGATTTGTTTATGGAACAAGTCCTAACCCAACAACAGCAAATAGTGTGATAACAGATACAATAATTGGGACTGGAATATACTCATTAAATGCTACTGGATTGACTAATTCTGTTAAGTACTACGTTAGGGCATATACAATAGTTTCTGGTGAGACAGTATATGGTAACGAGTTAAACTTTACAACAATCACAGCCACTGTTACTGTTGGAACTAGTGGAGGTCAATTTCCAATTTGGGGTTATTCTAGAACTTCTACAGGAGATCCTTATTTTGGAAGTATAACACCTTATAATCAAATAGCTAAATTAAATAATGGACGTATTTTAGCATTGACTTTTTACAATAATATTCTAAAACTTTGGATTACAGGAGTTCCACAGTCAAATCCACCTATAAATTGGTATAGTATTACAATAGGTGATACCATAATTTATAGAACAAATTCAGTTTTTGGAGGAGACCCTTCTTTTGACGAACAAAATAATACATGGACGTTTCTTTTTACATCAACAAATATTTTAGGAACCACTGTAGGAATACAAAAAACAATAACAATAGTTTAATATGAGTGCCTTACAATTTTACATAGACTCAGCAAATTTTTCAACGGCAACTACAGTTTACCTGGACAGTCTACTGACAGATGTGGCTCCAGACGGGTACTACTCTTTACAGGGTTACTATAGAAGACAGGTAGACGGTGCTCTTACAGATGTTGCCTCGTGTCCAATAATAGATACGGTATCTGTAACTGCTGTTGGAGAGACCACAGCCACGTTTAACGGTAACTTTATAAACAACGGAGGTGATGTGAATGCGGTTAGAGGATTCGTCTATGGAACAAGTCCTAACCCCACAATAGCAAATAGTGTGATAACAGACACTGTTAGAGCGCAGGGTGCGTACTCATTAAATGTTACTGGACTAACATCTGAAGTTACCTACTACGTAAGGGCTTACGCTACAGTGTTTGGAGAGACTCTGTATGGGGATCAGTTAAGTTTTATAACTCCATGTTCTAATTGTGTTCCAGGGACAGAAATAACTATAGGAACTCAAATTTGGACAGGTTGTAATTTAAAAGTAGGTACTTTTAGAAATGGAGTATCAATTCCTCAAGTAACTGATGCAAATACATGGGCTACTACAAATGGTCCAGCTTGGTGTCATTATGATTTTAACCCTGCAAATGAAGCAGCTTATGGTAGACTGTATAACGTTTATGCTATTATTTCAACAGCTAATATAGCACCTACAGGCTATCACGTTCCAACAGATGCTGAGTGGACTACTTTAACAGCAACTTTAGGTGGAGGAACTTGGTTAGAACTATTTGGACCAGATAGTTGGTATCAACCTTTAATTGGAACAAAATTAAAAGAAGCAGGTAACTGTCATTGGTTTATTTCAGGTGGAGACAATAGTAGTGGCTTTAGAGCAGTAGGTGCAGGGCAAGCAGCTACAGCTGGATATTTTGCTGGTTTACAAGATAGTACTGTTTTTGGAACTACTTCAATAGCTCCAGGATCTTCAAATCGTTGGAGCTATCACTTAAGTGGTTTATATGATACTATTGAAAGAAAGTGGGTATCACTTAATCAAGGAATATCAGTAAGATTAATAAAAGATTAATATGGCAAACACACTAGCATACAGCGACGCATCGCAGGGATGGACATCATTCTTCTCTTACATACCAGAGAAGATGATAGGTATGAACAGTTACTTCTACTCATTTAAGGGTGGAAATCTGTGGAGACATAACGTGAACGAGACAAGGAACCAGTTCTATGATGCACCAATAGAAGACTGCAAATCAACAGTGACTGGCGTGTTCAACTTGGAGCCAAATGTTGTGAAGAACTTCAATACGTTTGTAACTAACGACGACAACCCTTGGAACTGCACGTTCTACACGGACCTTTCTAAGGGAACCGCTTTAGCGTCTCAGTTCGTTGAGAAGGAGGGTGGATACTTTGCGTACATACGTGGTGCATCAAATAACAACGACCCTAGGCTGAGATCAAACCACGGTATTGGGGTTCCAGTGTCTGTGGTTTCAACTAATCCAGCAGCTGTTGTTGTTACATTTACAGGAGAAATAGGTAGCATTATAAGCACAGGTAGTGACATATATGCTGGAGCTATAGTATCTAACGTAGTTGGATCAACTAGATTTATAGGGGTTATAGTTTCAAGGACTAGCAACTCTATAACCATAAACTGCTCAGTTGCTGGGGGAAGCCTTCCACTTGTTACAGACCTGGTTCTGTGCTCTAAGAACCTACAGGCAGAGTCCTATGGTCTTAAGGGATACTTCATGCAGTTTGAGCTAGAGAACACATCAACAAGTAGGGTTCAACTATATAACGTGCAGTCTAGTATTTTCAAAAGTTATCCTTAAAAATTCACTACCTTTGCAGTATGTATATACGAAAGTTAGAGCATAGCGACTACGACGAGATACTAACCAGGTGGTGGAAGGACTGGAGATGGTCGGCACCTCCAAGGGACTTCTTGCCAGAGGATGCAACAGGTGGTCTAATTATATACGACGAAGAGGTTCCAGTTTGTGCTGGATTTGTCTACATGACAAACTCTAAGGTTGGATGGGTTGAGTTTATTGTATCAAATATTGAGTACAAGGACAAAGATAACAGGAAACTGTATCTATCAACTCTTGTTAACTCGCTAGGGAATATACTAAAGAACGTAGGTGCAAAGTACACGTACGTGTCTCTAAAGAACGAGAGTCTGATAAAAATATACGAGGAACTTGGATACGTTAAAGGATCCCAGGGATGTTTAGAAATGATAAAACAATTATAGAATGGCAGTAGTAACAGGAGTAGCTATAGCAGCAGCAGGAACATTAGCCTCAGTAGGGATGAGCCTATCGTCAGCAGCCAAGCAGGCTAAGGCTGCATCTGCGGCAGAGCAGGCGGCTGGTGAGGCTGCTGCAAAGGCAGAGTCAGAGTATCAGAGAGAGTTTGCAGGTGGCGTACAGCTACCTATGGAGGCCTACCAGCAGGCTGGAAGAGAGGGAACTGCACAGCAGATGCAGGCACTTCAGGCCTTACAGGAGGCAGACTCACGTTCACTTGCAGCAGGTGTTGGTAAGGTTCAGGCTGCAGCCACAGAGGCTCAGGCTGGAATAACAGAACAGATGAGACAGGACCTTTTTGCGTTAGAGTCTGCTCAGATGAAGGAGAAGATGGCTAATAGGGACGCTATCGCTAAGATGAACCAGGAGCGCGCTATTGGCGCACAAACAGCTGCTGCAAATGCAGGGGCCGCTAAGACAGCTGCCATCACAAGTGCTGTATCTGGAGTTACTAGTCTAGCTGGTCAAGCATTACAAGCAAGTTCTTTGTATCCAAAGACTGGTGATGCAGTTACCGATACTTCTATAGCTGGACAACCTGGTAATACGTCTGGATTTGGAGGAGTTAATTATTCTTCATCTAGTTTTGGATCACCTGGTACAACACCTATTAGCTCAGTTAGTGCACCTGCAACATTTGGACCTATTAACAATCCTAATATGGTTTCTGCAGTAAGTGCTCCAAGAAAAACATTATCTCAGCTTCAAAAAGATGCTGGAAGTTGGTACGATAATTATGCAAATTCTTTTGATCAATAAATAAATGGAATACTACGGATATAAGGACAGAGGCGAGTCAGGTAACCCTATAGTTGACTGGGGTAAGATTGCAAGCGATCTTACAACTAATCTAACAAAGATTGAAGAGGGTAGGGAGGCAAAGCGTAAGGAGATCGACGATGTAACCCAGAGCTATGTTGACGAGATCAACAAGGTGGATGTTGGACACAGCCAGTCTATGGGAACATTCATTCAGGACGCGGCCAACTCTACCAAGCAGTACGCACTAATACAACAGAAGCTACTGAAGCAGGGCAAGATAGACCCTAACCAGTACAAGATGAACCTTCAGAATCAGAAGGACTCCTGGGGCGCGTTTACTGGTGTTGCTAAGAACTGGAACTCTAACTACGACAGGTTTGTAGACCTTCAGTCCAAGGGACTTGTTGGACAGCAGGCCGCAGACATGATGGAGCAGCTTGGTAGTATGCAGGACCTACAGAATAAGAAGGCATACATAGATCCAGCCAGTGGTAATCTGTACGCTGCAG
>Ga0181349_1000170_pt1 | contig 26722 bp, 22 predicted proteins | sample Su13VDMM110SD_FD_130106 | JGI IMG/M metagenome (GOLD analysis project Ga0181349, IMG submission 130106) | Freshwater viral communities from Lake Michigan, USA - Su13.VD.MM110.S.D | ecosystem: Environmental > Aquatic > Freshwater > Lake | place: USA: Michigan | collected 2013-07-16 | reverse complement strand
TGGCGGTCAAGCAAACTTGTCTCGTTTGACTTCAACCACCGCATGGTGGGTGCAGACAGACGCCAAGGTTGGCCTGCAATTGATGATGCGCCGTGCTTTGGAAAAATCCATGGAAGGCGATTTTGAAACCGACTCCATGCGTTACAAAGCGACAGAGCGTTACATTCCAGGTTGGACAGATCCTCGTACCCTTTACGGTACCGCAGGTCTGTAAAAGTGAAGGGGGTGTAAAAGCCCCCTTCTTTTGTTTTTAATTTGTCAAGCTTTTCAAGGAGAAGACAACATGCCTCAATTTTCAGATGACCTATTTTTAGGTTCCGCCATCACCACTCAAGGTACGGACGCCTATCCCTCTGTTTCAACTTTTACTGGTTCAATTGCTACAACCACGTTGACCGTCACTGCCATGCTCTCTGGTGACCCAATTACTGTAGGTATGTTCATTGACAGTTCGACGTCACTCACCAATGGAACTTACATTACCGCGTTTGGTACAGGTACTGGCGGTACAGGTACGTACACCGTAAGCGCCTCACAAACTGTAGCAAGTGCCACAATCATTGGTTCCGGTAATGCTTTGTTGCAAAACCCATCGCCAATGAGTGTAGGTGTTGGCCCGTTAGGTCGCCTCTATGTTTGGGATGTTGTACCGCAAGCTAAACTGACAACCAATATTGTTGCCGCTGCTATTACAACTGCTGGCACGCTCACGCTTGCCGCAGGTGCAGGTGTTACATCTACCACACTTGCAAACGGCGCAACAGGCTTGCAACTTGACTGCCCTCGTGCTGTTTCCACAACCACAGGTGCTGGTTCTCCAACTACTGTTAACATTACTGTGTCTGGGTATGACTATTACGGTCAAGCCATGAGTGAGGTAATCGCAACAGGGACAGTAGCTTCAACTACTGTCAATGGTAAAAAAGCCTTTTACCAAATTGCCAGTGTTACCGCTTCTGGCGGAAGCGTGGTAACTGTTGCAGTAGGCACAACAGACCTCTTGGGCGCGCCATTGCGCATCACTGACAGGGGCTACGTCACCCGCGCTGGTTGGGACAACACTTTGGCTGAAGATGCTGGCACTATGACGGTTGCCGCTACTGCTACAGCAACCACAACAACGGGTGATGTTCGTGGAACCTATACGCCTTCATCAGCCGCAGATGGTGTCAAGCGTCTTGTGATGGGAATAGCCCTGCCAGCGATTGCGGCAGGCCCAAATGCAACACGTATTGGTGCTCTCGGCGTTACACAGGCTTAATCAATTGGCAGGGGCGTAGTCCCCTGTCTTATTTAGGAGCAATACATGGCAAACGTACTGACGAGTCAGACAATCCTTGATGGCGAACGTCTTGCCATTATCAAGGCCACAGGTTTTCTTGATGCAGTAGAAACAACTGTAGTCAAAGTTGATGTATCTACCCTGAACCCACAAGGCGCGTTAGCTTGCACTGGTTGTAAACTCAATCGAGTGTGGTCGCAAACCAATGGTTGTGATGTACAACTGTTATGGGACGCTACCACACCTTTGATGATTATTACTCTTCCACAAAATGACAACTTTTTTATGGATTACAGTATGTTTGGCGGCATTCCAAACAATTCAGGTACCGGCAAAACTGGTGACATCGCGTTTACCACACAAGGTGTGACCGCTGGTGACACATATTCCATAGTTATGGAAGTCATTAAGACTTACGGCTGACCATGGCATACGTAACGATACCCAGTTTACCAGCCGGCACAGCCCTAACGGGGCTTGAGCAGTTTGAGGCAGTGCAGTCTGCGACCTCTGTCAAGTTGACAGCGGCGCAACTTAAAACTTTCACAAGCACCACGCCTAACTTTATTACAGACGACGCTGTTAACGCCGGTGTCACCAATGTGGTAACCATTACCCACACTACTTCGGGCACACCTGCAATTGGTATTGGCACAGGTCTTGCGTTTGCAACTGAATCATCAACTCTTACGCGAACAGGTTCAGTTATTCAGTCGGTGTCCACCAACATTACACCGCCTAATGAAGCTTTTGATATTGTCTTTCAGACGATGGCAGGAAGTGCATTAGGGGAAGTTGCACGGTTGACTTCAACCAAGCGATTAGGTGTGGGTACAGCAAGCCCAGCTACTGGTTTGCAAACACTCGTTGATGACGCAAACAACAATACAGTCACAGAAGTAATTCGTGCAACGCATACAACATCTGGTGTTCCAGGTGCGGGAATTGGCACATCCATTGGCTTTGAAGCAGAGACAAGTGCCGGTAACAATGAATTAGGTGCTACGCTTTCTGCTGTTACAACCAGTGTTGGTTTAGGCACAGAAGATTTTCAATTAGCAATCAACTTAATGAGCAGCGGCGCTGCGGTTGCTGAAGTTGCAAGGTTTACACAAGACAAAAAATTAGGCATTGGTACCTCAACGCCAGGTGCGCCTATTGAGGCAGTAGTTGATGCTGCTAGCACTAATAGCATTATTTCTGCTGGTCGCTTCACACGTACAACAACTGGAACACCTGCTGTTGGAATTGGCACAGCCATTGACTTTCAAACAGAGGCAAGTGCAGGCACCAATAAGTTAAGTGGCGCTGTTTACACTACTGCAACCTCACTCACATTTGGCTCTGAAAACTTTGACATGGGTCTTGCTGTTATGCAACAAGGCGTGGCAAGTACAGAGGTCATGCGCCTGCAGGCCGGAACTGCAACAACCACTGCACGGGTAGGTATCAATACAACATCGCCAGGGACTACTTTGGCAGCGGTATTAAATGACACAGCAACCAACACTGTCAGCAGCATGGTTCGCCTTACCCATACCACAAGCGGTGTGCCAGCAATTGGTATTGGCAATTCAATTGAATTAGAGACTGAGACCTCCAACGGCAACCTTGAAGTAGGAGTGGTGTTGTCTAGTGTGGCAACTGTGGTCACTCTTGCATCTGAGGTTTTTGACTTTGTCATTTCCACAGTAAGTGCAGGTGCAGCAGCAACTGAAAAGTTGCGTGTTGGTGACTTCATCACAGCAGCCGTGCCACTTGGTATAGGTACCACGCCAGATGCAGTAGCATGGTTGCACGTTGCTGCAGGTACAGCTACAAGAGCACCCATGGACTGGGACCCAGGTGTATTGCTGACCACCAACTTTCAGGGCGCGCAAGAGTTTGATGGCACAGCCATGTACTTCTCACCGCAAGCATTGCAACGTGGTTTGATTCCAAGCATGCAAACATATCAGCTTGGTGCTGACTATGTTGGCAACGGCGCCATTACAACTACTCAAACAATTTTTAACAAAGCTGTAAGTGTTGCAGCATCAACACGCTATGCTTATGAGTTAAACTTTGTTATCACTAATACAGCGGCAACAGCAAAGACGTTGCAATATGCAGTAGCTGGTAGTGCAACTTTGTCAGCACACGATTATGAAGTAATTTCTATGTTTGCTGCTACTGCAGTCACGCCAACAGCGTCCACATTGATGCAAAATAGAATCACTGCTGGCTTTGCAACACTTGTTTCTGTTAGCGCTGCTTCTGGCGGTATTGCAGGTGCCTTCATAACACGCATTCGTGGAACATTTGATGTTTTGGCAGCAGGTCAAGGCACCGTCAACTTTCAATTTGGTTTGACAGCAGTAGGCACAGTAGTAACAGTCATCGCAGGTTCCAGTGCATCAGTATGGTCCATAGGCCCTATTTCAGCAATCACAACAGACACAAGCATCGGCTCTTGGGCCTAATTAGGAGAATAGCATGGGAAAGACAGCATACGGTGAATTCACATTCAACAAACCAACAGAGCGGGCAAGCATGCCAGGTTACGCGCATGGCGGCGAAGTTGATGCGCCTACACCTATGAAAAAAGGTGGCAAGACAAAAGCCAAAACAGCATCTAAAAAGATGATGAAGAAAGAAGTTGAAATGCCAGAAACCATGCCAATGTCGCCTCTTGCCTCAGCAGCACGCCCACCCATGTCGCCTCCCGGCATGATGAAAAAAGGCGGCAAGGTGCATGAAGATGCGAAGATGGACAAGGCAGCAATGAAAAAAGCTGTCCATAAACATGAATCACACATGCACCCAGGCAAGCCCATGACCAAATTGAAAAAAGGTGGCGTGCCCACATTTAATCGCTCACCTAAGGTGTGCTAAAACTGGAATTATCCTTATAATTGGTCAACGAGGTCGCTACTCCAGCGAACTGCGGCTTAACGGAGAACAAAAGTGGCAGTTTCAGGAACCGTATCGCAGACAGTATTTAACACACGAAAGGTGATTGACCACGCCTTTCGTCGTTGCCGTGTGCCTCCACAAGGCGTTGGCGCTGAGTTGTTGGAGGTAGCGCAGGAAAACCTCTACCTCATCATGTCTGATCTTGCCAACCGGGGCCTGCAACTGTGGTGCATTGAACGACTCATTCTGCCTATGTATGTAAACATGGCTCAAGTCCCTGTCCCTGTAGGGACAGTAGACTTATTGAACACCAACCTTCGCACCCTCCAGTACCTCTCTGGTACCACGGCAAGTACCTCCACCACCTCATCCCTACAATTATCAAGTGTAAATACAGTCACAACCGTTGGAATTCTGTGGTCTGCCGCCTCACAACCCTTTGTCATTGAGTATTCTGCAGATGGTTCTTCATGGACAACCATAGAAACCGTGGCAAATCCAAGTTTAGTGGCGGGTGAATGGGTTTGGACTGACATTGACGGGTCAGTAACTGCACTTTATTGGCGTGTTCGAGTGACAAGTGGCACATTGAGTGCAACAAGTGTGGTTTTTGGCAATACTCCTAACGAAATTGTGATGGCACGCCTCAATCGAGACAGCTACAACAACCTGCCTAACAAGACTTTTCAAGGTAGACCCCTTCAGTTTTGGTTAGATCGTCAACTCAATCAGCCATTTATGTACATTTGGCCTGTTCCAAATGCGGCTTATACCATTTCGCAGATTACAACCTACACCAAACGGTACATTATGGATGTGGGAACACTGACGGATGAAATTGAGGTGCCGCAACGGTGGTTTAATGCCTTGGTTTATCTCCTCGCAGCGGCCTTGGCTGAGATCACCCCTACCGTTGACCCTTCCCTCATCCAAATCCTCGATCAAAAGGCGTCTCGCGCCTTAAATCAGGCAGAGATGGAAGAACGCGACAACTCACCTATTTACTTCACACCTAACATTGGAGTTTACACAAGATGAGTGTATTTTTTGACCCAACGGGGCGTTCAACATACGGCATTGCCTTGTGCGGGCGGTGCAGTATTAAGATGTCGTTGGAGGAGTTGTATCCGGATCCTAATAGCCCTGGGCTAATGGTGTGCAAATATGATCTTGACGATTTAGACCCGTATCGTTTGCCAGCTCGGCAGACAGAAAACATAACCCTTAAATTTACTCGGCCTGATGTGCCACTGGAGCCCTAAATGGCAGTAACTATAATCACAAAAAATAGTGCAGTAGCGGCAACAGCGCCTTCATCAGGGCAACTGGTGCAAGGTGAGTTAGCAGTCAATGTCACAGATAAGAAGCTTTACAGCTTGGATAGTCTTGGTAATGTAATATTGCTTTCAACTGGTAGTAGTTTTGACGTTCCAGTAGTTATTTCTGTTAATTCAGCAGATGCAGCGCTAAGAATCACACAAATAGGCGCCGGTAACGCTTTGCTGGTTGAAGATAGCGCCAATCCTGATTCGACGCCGGTTGTGATTGACGCAACAGGTAGGGTTGTTATTGGTGCAACCACGGCATCTGGCAATAATATTTTGCAAGTTGTTGGTTCAGATGCCACAATTAACACATTGACTATTGGTAGAGGTCTAGGTGGTGTAGCAACCAACACCGCTTTGGGTGTAAGTGCTTTGGTGGCAAACACAACTGGCGCAAACAACACTGCCGTTGGTTATCAAGCGTTGGACTTAAATACCACAGGCGCTCAAAACACATCCGTTGGCTCTGGCGCTTTGGGCGCAAACCTTGTTGGCACAACAAATACCGCTGTTGGATACAACGCATTGAATGCCAACACCGCAAGTAATAATATTGCAATTGGTGCGGGTGCATTAGATGTAAACACAACAGGAACACCCAACCTTGCAATCGGTGTTGATGCACTTGGCGCAAACATTGTGGGTACAGGAAACATTGCGTTAGGTCACAACACTTTACTGTCTTCTACATCAAGTAACAATATCGCAATTGGTAATTTGGCGGGAGACGCAATCACTACTGGCAACTCCAACGTTGCAATTGGTACAAACGCTTTAGGGGCAACTACAACTGGATCAAACAACGTTGCTATTGGCAATGGCGCAGGCGATGCAATAACTACAGGCATTCAAAATATTGCAATTGGTTCAGATGCTCTTGGAGCCGTAACAACTGGAACGAGCAACATAGCAATAGGTCATAACGCTGGCGATGCTATAACAACAGGCACTGCAAACATTGCCATTGGTTCAGAGGCGCTTGGAGCAGTTACAACAGGATCAAACAATATTGCAATTGGTGCTGGCGCACTTGATGTATTAACTACTGGCACACCAAACTTGGCAATTGGCACAGATGCTCTTGGAGCAAACATTGTTGGTGTTGATAACCTAGCTGTTGGTCACAATGCTTTGTTAGTGAATACGGTAAGCGAAAACATTGCTATTGGCTCAAGAGCAGGTGATGCAATAACTACTGGTACACCAAATTTGGCTATTGGTGTTGATGCTTTAGGTGCAAACATTGTTGGTGTTGACAATCTAGCGATTGGTTACCAAGCGTTGTTGGTGAATACAGCAAGTAATAACGTTTCTATTGGTTCAAGAGCAGGCAATGCAATTACGACTGGCACTCCAAACCTTGCAATTGGTGTGGATGCGCTTGGTGCAAATCAAACTGGTACTGGTAACGTTGCTTTGGGATTTAACGCCCTGCTCTTGGCAACATCAAGCAACAACATAGCAATTGGCGCAAATGCAGGGGACGCAATCACTACTGGCAACTCTAACGTTGCCATTGGTACAAGCGCACTTACAGCAGTTACAACAGGCTCTAACAACATTGCCATAGGTAACGCCGCTGGCGATGCTTTGACTACAGGAGTATCAAATGTTGCAATTGGTACTGACGCTTTAGGTGCAAACCAAACAGGTACAGGAAATATTGGCATTGGAACTTCTGCCTTGTTGCTTGCAACCTCAAGTAACAACATTGCTATTGGTAATGCGGCTGGTGATGCTATTACCACAGGCAACGGTAACGTTGCCATTGGAACAAACGCTCTTGGCGTTACAACAACTGGATCAAATAACGTTGCAATCGGTAATGCCGCTGGCGATGCTTTGACAACAGGCGTTCAAAACGTTGCTATTGGTACGGACGCTCTTGGCGCAAATGCGGTAGGCACTGGTAACGTAGCTATTGGTCATAACGCTCTGTTGGCAAATACAGCAAGTAACAACATAGCGATTGGTGCTTTGGCTGGTGATTCAATCACTACAGGTACGCCAAACTTGGCAATTGGCACAAGTGCATTGGCGGCAAACCAAACAGGTATCAACAACGTTGCAATTGGTCACAACGCTCTGTTGGTAAGCACATCAAGCAACAACATTGCTATTGGTGCAAATGCAGGAGACGCAATAACTACTGGCACACCAAACGTCGCTATTGGCACAAACGCCCTTGGAGCAGAAACAACGGGAGTAAACAACGTTGCTATCGGTTTTGAAGCTATGCTTTTACAAGTTGGAGGTAGTCACAACATTGGTATTGGAGCAGAGGTTCTTAAAGCCAATGTCAGCGGCGAACAAAACGTTGCAATTGGCTCTAAAGCTCTAAGTTCCCAAACATATGCAATAGGCAACCTTGCTATTGGGTATCAATCGTTATTTTCTAATACAACTGGACAAAACAACATTGCCATTGGCGCAAATGCTGGCTATGCAATTACAACTGGACAAGACAACGTTGCTATTGGATATTCATCTCTTGCAGTCTCCACTGGTGTAGAAAACATTGCAATTGGAACATTTGCGCTTAGTGGATTTTATACTGGAAATTATTCTGTAGGAATTGGATATAAAGCCGCTGAATATAATTCATTTGACAAAATTGTAGCAATTGGGCATAAGTCGTTAAACGTAAATGCAAGCGTTGGAAACTTAGGTGTTGGCTATCAAACTTTACTTATAAATGTAGGTGGTGCATACAACACTGCCATAGGCGAATCAACTTTAGTGGCTTGTAATGGCGGTTCATACAACACTGCTGTTGGTTATAACGCTATGAACGCCATTACAACAGGTTCAAACAACACTGCTGTTGGTCGTAATTCGCAATTTTATAGTACTACTTCAGTCTCTAATACATCGGTAGGCGATCAAACTCTTTATTACAATCAAGGTAATTACAATACAGCTATTGGTTATATAGCTATGGAACAAAATACAACTGGCTATTACAACGTAGCTGTTGGCGCTGAAGCTTTATATCTAAATACTACTGGCTATGAAAACGTAGCGGTTGGCCTTGCGGCTTTAAGGTCAAACCAAACAGGCATCAACAACGTAGCCATAGGCACACGGGCATTGCTTTTAGCTACCATTGCAACCAATAACGTGGCTATAGGCACAGACGCTGGCACTGCCCTTACAACAGGGTCAGACAACATTGCAATTGGTCACAACGCTCTTGACTCAGCGCAAACTTCTGGCAGAACTATTGCCATCGGTACAAATGCATTGGGTGCGCAAACTGTTGCAGGCAACTCAAACAATATTGCAATTGGCTACAACGCTGGTCTGACTATCACTACGGGCGCAAACAATATTGCTATTGGTACAAACACACTTGACCTTCTTACAACTGGCACAAATAACGTTGTAATTGGCACGTCGGCTGGCACTGCTCTTACCACTGGTGTTGATAACACCCTTATCGGACACAATGCAGGCGCGGCATTGACAACAACAACTCAATCGGTGGCTGTTGGCTCTAACGCTTTAGATACTGCCACTGTAGCCACCCAAACCGTCGCTGTGGGCTATGCCGCCTTGACTGCTGTTACTACGGGTGTAAGGAATACGGCTGTTGGTTGGAGTGCTGGACTTGTCTTATCTACTGGTGTTGACAACACTTTGATTGGTAACAATGCAGGTGCGGCATTGACCACAACAACCCAAACAGTTGCCATTGGATCAACTGCACTTGACACTGCAACAGTTGCAACAGGCACTACTGCTGTTGGATACGCCGCACTAACGGCGGCTACAACTGGTAACCAAAACACTGCTGTAGGCTGGTCTGCTCTTGTGGCTGTAACTACTGGCGCAACCAACACGGCAATCGGCTACAACGCTGGTAACGCAACGACTACAGGTACAAACAACACCTTTGTTGGAAACGCCGCTGTGGACACCACTGGTGGCGCTACAGCAAGCAACACCATTGTCTTGGGTAACAGTGCCGTAACCACCTTGCGTTGCCAGACAGCCACCATATCGGCTTTGTCTGATGAGCGTGACAAAACAGACATTCAAGACTTGCCAATTGGCTTGGACTTTATCAACGACCTTAGATCGGTTCGCTTTACTTGGAATCAGCGTGATGGGGGTCGTGTTGGCTTGCCTGATTCGGGTTTTATTGCCCAGCAATCTCTTGCGGTTGTTGAGCAACACAATGCTCGTTGGTTGGGCTTGGTTGAAGATCAAAATCCTGACCATTTTGCAATGACACCGGGCAAGTTGATCCCAGTCCTTGTTAAAGCCGTGCAAGAATTAAGCGCCCAAGTAGAGGCGTTAAAAGCAGAAGTTCAAACACTAAAAGGGGCGTAACGTGGCTGATGGATTAAGAAAAGTGATGATTGCAACACCTTCATACGATAGCAAAGTCGATGCTTGGTATTGCAACGCAATGGTAGAGACAGCAAAGCTTGGTCTGATCAACGGAATTAACTTTGTCCATGTGGTGATTGCAAACGATGCATTGATCCAAAGGGCAAGGAACGATCTGGCAAAGATTGCCGCAGAAGGCGACTATGAGTCCGTCATATGGATTGATGGTGACGTGTACTGGAACCCTGAGTGGGCTTTGGAGCTTGCGAATCGACCTGAAGACATTGTTGGTGGCACATATCGTAAGAAGACAGATGTCTCAGAGATGTATGCAGTCAACATTGATGACCTGAATATCTATGAAAACGGTTTGATGAAGGCAAACAGCCTTGGAACTGGGTTTGTCAAAGTTTCTGCAAAGGCTCACAAGGAAGTCTTTAACTCTTCACAGCCTTACAAGAACACTGGAGGCAAAGACAGCCACATGGTGTTTGACATTGCCATCATTGATGGTGAACTAATGAGCGAGGACACCATTTATTTTGAAAAGCTCAAAAAGCTTGGCTATGAGGTTTGGCTTGATCCAAAGATGACTCTTAGTCACATTGGTGGCAAAAAATACGATGGAGACTTTGCTGAGTTTGCAAGGCGAGTACAAGAGGCAAGCCGTCAACCTTCAATGACAACACACTAAGAAGTAACAACGGAGTAACAAATGCCAGAAATTCACGAACTCGCTACTGAGACTGATAAACGCCTTAGTGTCCACGAAGCGATTTGCGCAACTAGATACGAAGGGATTCAGGCTCGATTTGACGAGGGGTCAAAGAGGATGGCAAAGATAGAGTACCTGCTGTATGCGGTAATCTTGGCTGTGTTGTTCGGCCCCGGCGTTGCCGCCGAGTTTGTGATGAAGGTTTTAGGAGCGTGACATTGAACCGATCACACTGGCACTGGCTGCAATTGCTGGAATTAAGCAAGGCATTGCTTTGTATAAGGATGCCAAAGCCGCAGGCTCTGACCTCTACAAAGTAACCAAGGAGATTTCAGGATTCATTGGGCAGTTCTTTGAGGCGCATGAAGAAGTAAAGAAAGAAGTCAAGCGCCAAGAACTTAACCCACCAAAGGAAAAATCGCTCAAGGCGCAAGCTCTTGAAAACGTGTTCAACCAGATTGAACTTGAGCGCCAAGCGGTTGAGTTGCGTGAGTTCTTGGTCTACCACACTGACCCAGCGTTGGGTGCAGTTTGGTCAAGGTACGAAGCGGAATTTAAAAGACTTGCAAAAAAGCATGATGAAGAGATAAAGCAAGAGGTGATAGCAGAACGGAAAAGAAAATGGCAACGTCAGCAAATGATCGACAGACTGCAAAACGACGCTCTGATTCTTGGGGCAGTGCTAATAGTGATTCTGGAAATATGGGGGCTGATGTACGTCATTCATTTGAATCGGGATACGTAGTTGTTGCAATGTTGTTGATGGTTCTGATTTGCTTGGTGATCCCGTTGATGGTGATGCTGTACTTTGATTCACTGGCGCTAAACAAAAGGACAGAACGTACAGAGGCAAGGATTGAAAAACTGTTAAAGAACTTAGAGGAAAAGGAAAAACAATGATTCCAATAGTCGCATCCCTCCTCGGTAGCTTGGCCCAAAATGGGCTGACACTACTGTCCAGCGCTATTCAAGCCAAGGGTAAGGAAGTTGTTGAAAAAACTTTGGGTGTAAAAATACCTGACGACCCAACCGCAGAAGATGTCAGCAACCTGCGCCAGCTTCAATTTGAGCATGAAGAGCGCCTGCTGGAACTAGGTATTGAGAAAGCCAAGATGGAGTTGGCTGAACTAGAGGTGCTTGCCAAGGCCGCGCAAAATGACGCCGACAACATTACCGACCGCTGGCAATCAGATATGTCTAGCGATTCTTGGTTGTCCAAGAACATACGTCCCATGTCGTTGATTGCTATTTTTCTAGGCTATTTCTTGTTTGCAATGATGTCTGCCTATGGGTACAACGCAAACGAGTCCTATGTCACGTTGCTAGGTAACTGGGGGATGCTGATAATGGGCGCTTATTTTGGCGGTAGGACTGTTGAGAAACTTGCAGAAATGAGGAGCAAGAAATGAGCTTAAGCACCGAACAAGCTGCGTTTTTGCTGGACATGTGTAAGCTAATCCAGTACGCTACAGACCAAGGATTCGTGGTGACCGGCGGGGAACTTGCCCGCACTCCCGAACAGCAAGCCATTTATTTTAAGACGGGGCGTTCCAAAACAATGAATTCTCTTCATTTAAAACGGTGCGCTATTGATCTGAATTTCTTTAAAGATAGATGTATAATTTGGGACAAAGCAACTCTTTCGCCTTTAGGTGTGTACTGGGAGTCGTTGAACACCAAGAATCGTTGGGGTGGCAACTTCAAATCTTTGGTAGATTGCCCGCATTTTGAAAGGAATGTGTAATGCCACAGGCAATGACCTTTTCGTCCTTGAAGGATGATGTTCGCAGTTACTTAGAGCGGGGCGCCTCTGCCGCCACTGACCCTCTTGTTTACGCCCAAATTCCCAAACTCATCAACCTCGCAGAACGGCGCATTTCACGTGACTTAAAGATTCAAGGTTTTCAAACTGTGGTCACCACCAACATGCAAGCGAATGTGGCGGTGATGGCAAAGCCAGACCGCTGGCGTGAAACGGTATCAATAAACATTGGCACAGGTGGTGCAAGCAATTCTCGTCTCACCATTTACGGCCGCTCTTATGAGTATTGCAGGTCTTATTGGCCTGACCAAACACTAACAAGTGCACCTGTTTTTTACACAGATTACGACTACAAGCATTGGCTTTTTGCACCTACTCCTGACAGTGCTTACCCTGTTGAAATTGTTTACTACGAACTGCCTGCATTGCTTGATGATGAAAGTCAAACCAATTGGTTGACTGAATTTGCGCCTAATGTGTTGCTGTACGGCACGTTGCTTGAAGCAACACCTTATTTGAAAAATGATGAACGAATTCCCGTGTGGCAGCAATTCTATCAAATGGCTGCTGGTGCACTTAGCCAAGAAGACGACAAGAAGGTCATTGACCGTGCATCGTCAAGACAAGAGGTATAACGATGACTGTCTTTACTAATATCTTTGGCGGCTCTAACATAGCGTCAAGTGTTGTTTCTTATGCTTCAGTAAATTTGACTGATGCTATAACTGTATTCAGTTGGCCTGTGGAGGCGTCAACAGGTGTCAACTTAATTGCTAGCATCATGGATGTGACGCAAACAGCAGCAAGTAAACAGCTGTGGTTGCCACCTGCAAATGAGGTGTCCGTTGGGCAAACAGTCCTGTTCAACAACCCGGGCGCTTATTCTTACACAGTGCACAATTCTGCTGGCACACAGATTTTGAGTTCTGCCGCAGGCACTACATACCAAATTTATTTGACTGATAACAGCACAGCGGCAGGCACATGGCGGACATTTCAATACGGGGCTGCCGTGTCTGCCGCCAACGCTGCCTCACTTGCTGGTACAGGAATTATTGCATTAGGCTCATTGTTGTCGCAGTCAATGCCGGCGCTAGTTTACATAAGTGACTACTCAATTTTAGTTCCAGATCGTGCTAATACTTTTGTGTGGACAGGCGGTGTGGGCATCTTTACTTTGCCACTTGCCTCAGTTGCAGGAAACAACTGGTTTGTGCAGGTTAAAAATGCCGGCACAGGCACTTTGACCATTGCAACAGTTGGTTCCAATACTATTGACCTTGCATCTACACTTGTCCTACAACCACTTGATTCTGCTATTGTTCTGACTGATGGTACCAATTACTACTCACTTGGATTTGGGCAAGCTGCCATTTTTTCGTTTGACTACATCAGTATCAATGTGGCGGGGACAGGCAATTACACACTGTCTGGTTCTGAATTAAACCGTGTCTCCTATAACTTTACAGGTGCTTTGATTGGTAATCGAAACATCATTGTACCCAACACCATTCAACAATACTGGGTTACCAACAACACCACAGGTGCCTTTACACTTACTGTAAAAACAGCGGCGTTGTCAGGCGTAGTTGTTAACCAATCCTCCTCTGCTATTTTGTATAGCAATGGTTCGCAGGTTATTCAAGCAGAAACAGCCGGTATTAGTGTACCTTTGCCTGTTGCACAAGGTGGCACAGGCGCAATCACACCTGCTGCTGCTCAAGTCAACTTAGGACTAAATCCCATTGACGGTGGTGCGTTTTAATGGCAACAACCCCTATTGTCATCAAGTCGCTTCCTGGCATCAAGCGGGATGGCACCAAGTTTGAGGGTGACTTTTACGTAGATGGGCAATGGGTTCGGTTTCAACGTGGTTTGCCAAGAAAGATTTTTGGCTACCAAAATGTCACCAATTACTTAGCTGAAACAAGCAGGGGCATTAAGACATTTACTCAAAACGGGTACATGTACATTCACACAGGTAGTGCTAGTTACATTCAAATGATTACTCTGAATGAGCAGGGGTTGCCAGGTCCAACAATAGACAAAACTCCTATCACCATTAATCAAAACTTAAACAACTTGTGGCAGTTTGATGTTTTGTACGACTCAATCAGTTTGGTGCCAAGCAACAAAATTATTGCTCAAGTTGCCCCTAATTACACCTCGCTATCCAACACCCTTAACGGGCAAGTGTTCTACGGGGACTTGACAACCAATGACAGGTTGGTTGAGTTGACTATTCCAACAGGGGTTGATGCATCAGGTGGCATTTGTGTCCTTCACCCCTACCTTACTGTTTTCGGGGAAGATGGTTCACTTGGCTGGTCAGTTCCAGGCAACCCATCTGATCTTACTGGCGTGGGATCAGGAAATGCCCGTATAGCTGCACAAAAACTTGTAAGAGGGTTACCCCTAAGGGGCGGCCCAGGAAATGCACCTGCAGGCCTCTATTGGTCACTGGACGCTGTGATTCGTGCATCGTATGTGGGCGGCAATCAGATTTTTCAGTTTGACACTATTAGCAGTCAGAGTTCTGTTTTGTCTGCTGCCTCCATCATTGAGTATGACGGTTCATATTACTGGTGTGGCACTGACCGCTTTATTTACTTCAATGGCGTTGTTCGTGACTTGACCAACAACATGAACCTCAACTGGTTTTTTGATGGCTTGAATCGTGTGGCGGCGCAGCGGGTGTTTGCTTTTAAAGTCCCACGCTTTGGTGAAATCTGGTGGTGTTACCCACGAGGCTCCGCCACAGAATGCACCCATGCTGTCATTTATAACGTGCGTGAGAATTCTTGGTATGACACAGAATTGCCTAATGGTGGGCGGGGGGCAGGAGAGTTTGCAACCACTTTTGGTCGCCCTTTCCTTACCGGTGTCTTGCAAACTCAAACTCGTGTTGCCCCGGACATTAGAACAACAGAAACAGGTGATATTCGCACCACGCTCACCGGTGCTATTCGTATTACCTACACAGGTGACAACTTTAAGTTTTGGCAACATGAAATAAGTGTAAATGAGGTAGACTTAAACGAATTAAACGCCATTGAGTCATACTTTGAAACTGCTGACATGAGTGCACTGGTTACACAAAACCACGAAAAGTCTTTGCGTTGCACAATGCTTGAGCCAGATTTTGTGCAGGTAGGAGAAATGACTGCATCTATTTCAGGGCGCGCAAATGCAAGGTCTGTTGAGGTGCAAACAGAGCAGCGGGCGTTTCCTGCTGTTGCTACTACGCCCTATGAACAGGTGCTGTTTTTCAAAGACATTAGACGTGAGATGCGCTTTAGGTTTAGTTCAAACATCATTGATGGGGACTACCAGATGGGGCAGATTCTTGCTCACATTGAAGAGGCGGATGGCACAGTGCTTGGGGGTATCATTTGATTACTTTGCCAGTTACAATTGAATTGAGAGATTGGGCGGATCAGTTGTCGCTTGACTTAGCGCAATTTGCGCCCATTCCAAGGCTGAATGATGAAAAAGATTGGCAAGAGTGGGGAGTGGCATTTTGCGCCATCTCTGGCATTTGTCAAAAGAACCCGCCCAACCCGTTGGATTTTACTGACTGGCGTGACTGGGCTTGTCGGTTTGTGCAAACAGTTTATTAAGGTGCAATAGTATGGAACTAATAGACAGTAAACAAAAGATGCTGACAGTGGGTCAGATCCTTGAGATTGATACTACAAACTCAAAGGAACAAGTACCTTTTGAGATGGTAAAAGCATCGTATGCAAAAATGATGACTTACCCAGGCGCACAAGCATTGCGCTACGGTAACACATCATTTGTTGCAATGGTTTCTCAAAAAAGTCCAACTGTAGCAGTTGTGTATACAGCAAATGCAGACATTGCGCCTAACGTGCCTATCAACATGATGCGACTTTTTGATGACCTACAAAAAGATGGCATTGCAGCTGTGCAAATGAATGTTGATGAGCCAGAAAGCATTGCCGCACTGCAACAGCTTTCACAAAAATACAAAATTCAAATGCAACAGCCTAAACCTGGTGCGTATGCAGCAACAATTACTTTGAGCACAAGACAAACGCCTGGATTGGCATTAGGAGTATAACATGGGATGGTTTAGCTTTATTACAAACCCAATTTCAAACCTAGTAAGCGCTGTTGATGACGCTGTTTTTCAACCTGTTATTGAAACTGTTTCAGATGTAGGAAGCGCTGTTGATGACACTGTTTTTCAACCTGTTATTGAAACTGTTTCAGATGTAGGAAGCGCTATTGATGACACTATTTTTCAACCTGTTATTGAAACTGTTTCAGATGTAGGAAGCGCTATTGATGACACTATTTTTCAACCTGTTATTGAAGCTGTTTCAGATGTAGGAAGTTGGGTTGACGACAATATTATTGAACCCATTAAAGAGGACCCAATCAAATTTATTGTTACTGCTGCAGCATATACATACGGTATACCGGGACTTACGTTTGCAGGGGCAGGGACGGCAGCGGCTACGGGTATAGCGGCAGGCGGTTATGCATTAGCGCAAGGTAAAGACTTTGATGAGGCTGTAAAAGTGGGACTTAAAACAGCCGCTTTTACACAAGCCGGTAATTATGTTAAGAACGAATTTTTTGGCAGCACACCAACAACAACCCCTCGTACATCACTTGATGCAAGCGGTGAGGCACCTCTAGATTTGCGCTATGGCTTTGATTCAGACCAGTTAACGGATGTGTCTAACTCATTTATACCAGAAAGCACGTCCACATTAGATTTAGACTTTCCAACACACGAAAGTAGCTACACAGGAAATGCCGCAGGACAAAGCATTCAAGGTAGTGTGTACACGCCTCAATATGCAAACTTAGGCTATGACATTCCCTATACACCAGTCACCTCTTCTAACTTTCCAACACACGAAAGTAGCTACACAGGAAATGCCGCAGGACAAAGCCCTGCAGGTACCGTGTACAGATCTGAATTTGCAAACCTAGGTGCTGAGCCAGCTTATGTGCCAGGTTCTGGAAATCAGCCTCAACAAGGCACTCCTGAACACTGGGAAGTTGATCCCAATAATCCTAATGCGAAAATCAAGGTTCCTGCATCTGAAGATTATTTGCCTGAAGTGGTAGACTACAGTCGTGCTGCAGAACCCATGCCTCCAAATAATTATTGGGATATGGCAAAAAACGCAGTTACCCTTGCGTATGAAAATGCAGTACAAAATCCCTACCTTGTGGGCGGTGGTCTATTACTTGCCGACCAATTATTTAATGACGGAAAAGTAACTGATAAAGTTGGCAATGTTATTACGAAAGCTGTTGATAAAGTTGTTGATATTGTTGGAGGTGGAGGTGGAGGCAAGGGCGGCGGCGGCGGTGGAGGCGGCGGCGGTGGCGGCGGCCAGCAAATTGGTGACCCCAGCTTTTACGAAAAGTTAAAACTGTTAAACATGTCTCAAAACTACGACCCGTACAAAGATAATATTTATAAGTACGGTCAAACGCGCGGAGAACATAAATTTTTGTCAGATCCTGTTTACACTCCTGTAACCTACGCTGATGGCGGATTTGTTGACCCAATGCAACAAGGGTATCAAAATCCTGTAGTTGGTCCTATGATGGCGCCCCAACAAATGCCGCCCCAACAACCCATGGGCGGTTTGTCTCAACCCAACGTAATGGGTTATAAGCCATCGCCTTTAACGCCAAGAACAGGTCGTGCGCCAATGCCACCGCAGATGCAGGGTCGTGGTGCATTGCAACAAATACCTCCCCAACAACAAAACCCTGACTATCGTTACTTTAGCTATGGGCAAATTCCACCCTCTGTCACTATGCCTGCCATGCAACAACCGATGCAAAGAAGAGCAACAGGTGGGTTGGCAATGGCGCACGGCGGCAATGTGTCGGATGGTAGAACAGATGATATTCCAGCCATGCTCTCCAAAGGTGAATATGTGATAGATGCAGAAACGGTTGCATTGCTTGGCAATGGAAACAATGATGCCGGCGCCAAGCAATTGGATCACATGCGGGAAGCTGTAAGAAAACAAAAAGGTGGTGCGTTAGCGAAAGGCAGAATTTCACCTGATGCGCAATCCCCACTTACTTATTTGAGTAGGAGAATGGCATGAGCCTTACAGATTTTCTTTTTGGAGGTGCCCCTCCACAATCAGTTACCACATATGGTGTAGCTGCCAAAGACACCCCTGTTTGGTACAGTGATTACACGCAGGGCTTGCTTGCAAAAGCCAATGCCATTGCCTCTTCACCTTATCAGGCTTACCAAGGCCCGCGTGTTGCAGGCTTTAGCCCAACGCAAAACACTGCTTATGACATGGCAACAAAAGCTGCTGATGCATACCAACCCTACATGCGAAATGCACAAATGTACAGTAACGCAGCAGGTAGCACCACAGGGCTTGCTGCCGCTGATCCTTACTTTGCACAAGCATCTCAAACATTGCCACAAGGCATCGGTAATTACATGAACCCGTATACCGATTCTGTGGTAAACAGGATTGGTGACCTGTCAAAGCGTCAGATGTCTGAAAACATTATTCCAACTATTCAAAACCAGTTTATTGGTGGCGGTAGTTTTGGTGGTAGCAGGTCGGGTGAGGCGCTGTCACGCGGAATGCGAGACTTGCAAGAGTCAACTATGGCGCAACAAACACAGGCGTTGCAACAAGGCTACTCACAAGCAGCACAACTGTTTGGGCAAGACCAAACACGCCTTGCTCAAATGGGGCAGTCTGCCGGCGCCTTGCAAGCGGCAGATCTTAACCGCATGCTTGAGCTTGCCAAAACGCAAGGCACTTTAGGTGGATTAGAACAACAGTATGGTCTTACTGGCGCGGCTGCAGTTGAGTCAATTGGTCAACAAGAACAAGCATTGGCGCAACGAAGCTTGGATCTTGCTTATCAAGACTTTGAACGTCAACGCGACGACCCGTACAACCGCATTGCTTTTATGAATGCAGCTATTCGCGGCCTGGCTTTACCTGAACGCACAACATCGGTAAGCACAGGTCCAGCCAATGTTTACCAACCATCTGTTTTGTCGCAACTGGCCGCAGCTGGCACAGGGTATCTCGGTGCAAAGAAGTTGTTCGGTAGTTAAGGAGTAGGGTATGGATGAAGAAACAGAACAAATTGAAACTGTTGAAGACCTTAAAGCCGCGGATGCTCGGGATCAAGCCACACTTGATACTGAGGCAGAAAGCACCACATTTGACGCCTCAGCCCCCTACTCCAAAGAGTTAAAAGGCCTACTTACTCAGTATCAGGGGGCGTTGGGCAAGCGGACAACAGAACGCGCAGCCATTCTTGCTGAGGCACAAAAGAGGTTGCTTGCACGGGCTGAGGACCCGATGGGGCAAGCTGCTGCGTTGTTTCGAATATCAGCGGCATTTGGTAAACCTACACGCACTGGTTCTTTTGGTGAAACTTTATCCAATGTAAGTGAGGCAATTGCACCAGAAGTTGAAAAGATGCAAGCACGCAAGGAGGCGTTGGCTGACTTGCAGTTGAAGTATAGGCAAGCGGGGTTGGATCAAGAAGTTGGGGACCTCAGTGACAAAATTGGTGTAGTTAGCAAACTGTCACAACTCACACAAGGCAAAACATCTGAATATCAAACATTGATGCGTCAGATGCAAGGACTTAACCCCAAGTCACCAACTTATGCAAGTGACAAGGCGTTGCTTGAAAAAAGGATGAACAAATTAACTTTTGTTCCAGCCGATAAACCTGTTGCTGGTTCTGAGGTTGACCGCCTGACTGCCACTATTGAGAATCCCAATGCCACTCCTCTTGCCAGGAGCAATGCACAAAAGCGACTAGATAAACTGAACTACATTGCACCTACAGACAAACCAGTTGAGAATTTGTCACTTGAGCAGTGGGCAAACAAAACACTAATGGCTGAGTCAAAAACACCAGGCTCAACTCCTACAGCCGATCTTGCTCGAGCAAATTCAATTATTAGAAAATCAACCTACATTGCTCCAACCAAAGATGCGGCATTACCTGCAGCAAAGCCTCAATCACCTGCAGGCAAGCAAGCTGTGGATGAGGGGTTGGCCGTTAACACCCCTGCATACCACAACAGAGTAAAAGAGATTATTACTACAGGTAAAGCATCGCAGCTGTCGCCTAGGGAAGAAGCAGCTTTGTTGGCATCTGAAGATGCTGTGGAAGCTGCAAAAGCTGTAATGCTTAATGCCAATAAGGCTTTAAAAGTTAATAAACAAGCGTATGAAGGCTTTGGGGCTGGCTTACGACGCGATGTAGGTCGCAACTTGCCTATTGTTGGCGACTCAGCTGGCATTAAAGCAAGCACTGAGCTTGAGAATCTTGTATTGACCAACATTTTAGCTAACTTAAAATTGACTTTTGGTGGCGCGCCTTCAGACGCAGAAAATGCGTTACTGGTAAAACTTGAAGGTTCTTTAAGCATGTCTGCTGGCGAGCGTGAAATTGTCATAAAGCAAGCTATGTCAACTGCTGCTCGCAAAGCTAGATTTCACGAAAACAGAATTACATCAATTAAGCAAGGCGCATATACAAAGTCTACAGCTAACCAGCCAGAAGAGCCAGTTGAAAAAGCTGACGGTGGCTACATTAAGATGGAAGACGGTGGGCAACTATCTGACGCTGAGTGGCTTGAATATATGAAAGGTGCCAATGTTAACTACGGCACACAAGGTAGACAAGAGTCTGCCATGCTTGGCGCAGGACGCAAGGTGGGTCCTGGGTACGCATCGGTTGAAGGCCATGTTAGCCGCGCGCCAGATGTAGACCCAAAAATATTTGGCATGCTGGCTGCACGTTATTCTGTACCTGTTGGTCGCGGTCAAGTAGCAGGTACTGTTATGCAACCTGCTGATGCGCCTGTGCGTATGGCTGATTTGCAAGCATCTTACCCAGTAGGGCAAGGCAATATTGGCGCAGGCGTAGCCGCTTCACGCTATTTGCCTGCAAACAAAAATCAAATTGACGCACGCTATATCAACTACAATCGTCCAGTAGGCCCTGGCCGTATAAGCATTGGGGCTACCAAACCTACGTACGGCAAGCCTCAATACCAAGCCAACTACAGCATGAACTTTGCAAACGGCGGTGCTGTGAGAATGCAAGAAGGCGGCCTACCTCCTCGCAACTACGTTCCAACAGAAGAAGATGCTGATTACTCATTGGCCAATTTTGCACGTGCTGCTGGACAAGGCGCTGGATTTTCATTTGGTGATGAGGCTATTGCAAGAGTACGTGCACAAATTGAAAATAGGCCGTACAAAGAAGTGCTTGATGAAGAAAGAGCTAAGTACGCCGCATTTGCCAATGCGCACCCATACGCCGCTTTAGGCACAGAACTGGTGTCAGGGGCTATTCCAACAGTTGCAGCAGCGTTTGTCCCTGGTGGTCAAGCAGGCACCGTTGCAGGCACTGCCAATTTAATGAGTCGTGGGCAAAAGCTTTACAACTTAGCAAAAGCTTCAGGCTCTGCCGGTGCGCAAGGTTTTATTTCAGGAATGGGCGCAGCTGAAGGCGACATAGGTGATCGTTTTTCTGAAGGCACAAAGACTGGGGCAACAACTGCTGTACTAGGACCTGTAATTGGTAAGGCAGTTACTAAAACAGGGCAAGGTTTAAAAGCTGTAAAGAACGCAGTCATGCCTTCTGCAACGCATGCTAGTGATGTTGCCATCCAAAAAGTACTTAAAGCCATGGGGCGTGATGATGTAGGTATGCAATCTGTTCGAGACATTTTGAACAGAGATCGCGCCTTAGCGGTTAAGTCAACACTATCTGACGTTAGCCCTTCATTGACTTCGTTAGGTGAAGCTGTAATCACCAAGCCTGGGCCTGGCCGCAAACAGCTAGGCACAATAATGGAAGACAGGCTTGCGTCAGGTCGTGACAACGTATCCAAACGTGTGGGGCAGCAAGTTGGCAAAGGTCAAAACTTTGTGCAACAAGAAGATCAAATGCTTGCCACATTGCGTAGCAATGCAAACAACATGTACGACAACGCTTACGCGTTTGGTACTGTGAATGACCCACGTATTATGCGTGTCTTGGAAGATGATACTTTTAAACAAGCATATAAAGAAGCACGTGCCATTGCCAATAAAGAACGCCGTACTGCTGAATTGCGAGGCGAGAATACTTCACGCTTTGACCTTAAGCCTATTTACACTGTTGATAGCGCCGGCAACACTACAATTGGCCAAGCACCAGATGTTCGTACTTTGGACTATATCAAGCGCGGTATTGACGCGCTGATTGACAAAGGCTACAAAGGCGACGGCATGTCTTCAGCCGAAGCTAGCGCGCTTAAGAATTTAAAGAAAGAATTTGTTAACGTCATAGATGAGGCTACAACCGTCAATGGCCAATCCGCATATAAACAAGCACGGTCTAAATACGCGGGTGACCGCGAAGTTTTGGATGCACTCCAGCTAGGTCGTGTAGACTTTCTTTCGCCAAAGCTTTTGCCTGACCGCGCTAAAGCAATGGTTGCCAAAATGTCTGACGCTGAGAAAGACGCGTTGCGCATAGGCGTTGCGCAAAGCATTCTTACTCAAATTGGCGAAACGCCTAACCAGATCAACGCAGCGCAAAAAGTAATTGGTGCAGTCAACACAAAGCAGAGATTGTCAGCTTTGTTTGACAACGCAAATCAGTATCAGTTGTTTGAAGCTGCGTTGATGCGTGAAGCTGACTTATTCAGAAACGCGCAACAAATGGTGCGCAATAGTCGCACAACAAATAGAGCTGAGGCAGTCAAAGATCTTAACGCTAAAGAAAACATGTTTGATATTGCAGGTGAAGTCATTGACGTTGCAAATGCTACGCCGGGCGGACTTGTAAGTCGTGTTCTTAAGTTTTTGAGTAATAGTGCGCCTTTGTCTGAGAAAACTGCAGCAAAATTGTCTACAATGCTTAAAGCATCTGCACCTGCTGATATTGACAAAGTGTTGACACAGTTGGAGCAAGGTGCTGCAAAACTTGTAGCAAGCACAAAGAAAGATGTAAAGCGGCAACGTGTAGTTTCGGGGGCAACCAGCGCATCAGCAGGTAACTCACCTAAGGTGCTTGCTGCACCAATGCCTGAAATGTCACCTGAAGATGCACAAGCAAGTGAAGATGCAGAATTTAAAGATTTGATGAAAAAGTATGCAACTGAGGAGTAATCATGGCTACAAAAAAGGATGTGTCGCTGAGTATAGGTAGAGGCGAAAAGCTACCTACATCTAAAGGCGCTGGGCTCACAGCTAAAGGTAGGGCAAAGTTTAATGCTGCAACAGGCAGCAATCTTAAAGCACCTGCCCCTAATCCTAAAACTGAAGCAGACAAGGGACGTAAGGCTAGTTTCTGTGCCCGCATGGAAGGGGTAGTCGATCACGCCAAAGGCCCAGCAGAACGGGCTAAGGCATCACTTAAACGATGGAACTGTTAATCATGGCTACAAAACCTGGACTATACGCAAACATTCATGCCAAGCAAGAACGCATTAAAGCAGGATCAGGCGAGCGCATGCGCAAGCCCGGCAGCAAAGATGCCCCTACTGCTGCTGACTTTAAAGCATCTGCAAAGACTGCCAAAAAGAGCAAAAAGTAATGGCAGCTATTTTTGACCAGTTTGGCAACTATGCTGGCGATGATGGTATGGGCGATGACACGCCTGTGCCTGCACCTAAGTCTGTTATGGATCCAGAGGTTGCAAGGTTACTTGCCCGTTACCCAGCGCCTACTTTCTACAACCGCCCGTTGGTTGCTGGCATTTCGCCTAAGGCGCTGGTTGACCGCACAAAGCAAACCATGGCGCAAGCGCCGCAAGCGTTGCTTGATGTAGGTCGCATAGGCGCCAGCTTTTCACCTGCCTCTATCATTCCTGTGTGGCAAGCTATTGGTGACGCAGGTGTTACCGACGTCAGTAAGCGAGGCTCTGAAGCGCTTTACAACTTATTTGGCGACCAAGAAAATGCTGCACGTGTTGCAAAAGAACGTGAGGCTGCGCCTACAGTACAGCAGTTGATGGAAAAGTATTCTGCGCCTTTGCAAGCAAAGACACCAGGTGGACAAGCAATTCAGCAAGGCGTAACCAAATTTTTGTTTGACGATCTTAAGTTGCCTATGGTGCCTGCAGGTCCTAGGGGCTCAGGCTTTGTAGCATCCGGCGAACGCCGCCCCATGCTTACACCTAACGATGCACGTGCTATTTTGGGTGAAACAAACCGTGTTGCTACTCAAGTGCGCGACATACCGACTGACTTTGCAAACGCACAAAGTGGTTTTAGACGCATTGACCCTATCACAAACAAGCCAACGTATGGCACAAAATTGCAAAGTGCAGCTGATGCTGTTGGTGACACTATACAACGCCGCAAAGAGCAAGGCTTAAACCCAATTCCTGGCGTGCCTGATGCGTTCATACCTGCCACACAAATGTACGCTGTGAGGCCAGACAAGAGCGTAACCATTGTGCCTAAGGTACCACCTACAGTTAGCGCTGATGTGCGTGTTGGGCCATTTGATGAGCAGCGTCGAGCCGCACTACAAATGCTTGACGCTTTAGATCTTGGCGATGCGCAACAGACCGTGCGGCAATACAATAATAGATACCTAGCAATGGCGCCAAGAGAAGTAAAACAGGCGCTTAGAGATTTCAATGAAGCAGACTTGCGCCAGATGTTCCCTAACATCGCGGACATTGAAGACGCTAAAGCTGCTGCAGAGACGTTGTATTCAGACCCAGCTGCAAAAGAGCAACGCCAACGCGACCTTTTGAATCGCTTTGCAGAAGCACACCCACAGTTTAAGTTGCCAACATTTGATGAGCACCAACAGCGCGTCAATGCAGTGCAAACAATGATCCAAGATGAATACGTGCCATGGGTGTCTAAGTATGCAGGCACACCAAGTGATCCGCAGTTACTGCTTGCGCAAGAAGGCAAGACAGTCATGGAGCCTGAAAAGCTTTTAGAAAAAGCAAGCGACTCTCCACTTACCGGTGTTGCAGAGCGCAACCGCTTAGCTGCAGGTTTTCCTGCAAAAGGTACTACGTATCATAAGCGTCTTCAATTGCAATCACAACTTGATCAAGCCAAAGAAGCTGCTGCTGCGTCATTTGAGATTGTTGCAGCGCAAGAAGCTGCAACTGGGCCTGGGCAACAGACACGTGTACTGTTCCCAGACTATAAAGCAAATCAAGCGCAAAAAGAAAAAGACGCTGCCGTTGTCAAAGACTTAGAGCAAAAAGTTGAGAATACAACGCTAGGCCAAGCTTACGAAGACTTGGTTGACCAACTTGTGACACCGTACATAGCAAGCGTAGCGCAATCACAAGTGATGCCGCGTATGCAGCAGTTTTACCCTAAGCTTATGAAGCAAGGCGCTGACCAGCCTGTGTATAGCATAGACGCAGGCACAATGGACACTATGGCTTTAGGTACAAAAATTGCTGAAGATGTTATGTCAGGCAAAATCCCATTGGATGTAGTGCCTAAGCTGAAAGACTTTACGCCACTTGCACGTAAATACGGAGAAGCGCAAGCGCAAGCGTACGCAGCACGCAAAGAAGCAGACAAAAACTTTGTTGCCAATGCAAACACAAGATTGAAAAGCATCGTTGACCAAGTTCCACAAGAGCGTCGATTTGATAAGCTAGGCGCTATCTTTTTGGATAGCAGCATGCCTATCGATCAAGTTGACAAGCTTGCAAGTGATGACACTGCGTTGCTAAACCATTGCATTGGCGAAGCTGGGTCAGTTGATAAAAAGATGCGAAATAAGTTAACAGGCAGACAGCATGGCTGGATACCTATGTACAACGTTGCAACAGGCGAACTTGAGCCTAAGGCTACAAGGTCACATACACGCTATGCTCAAAAGATTGAGAATGGCAATTACATTGCTGCTAGTTTGCGTGACACTGAGACTGGGTACCCCATCACAACAATTGGCTGGCAAGGATTAGGCGATGGTAAATGGACCACAGAGTTTTTGTCTGGGTTTAACAATAGTGAAGCTATTAAGCCCGAGTATCATAAGTCAATCAAAGACTTTTTGAATAGTGTAGCTGAGGGCGACCATCCGCTGGGTTTATCAAGCTTTAAGATTGACTCGTCTAGCGATTTGCAAAACCGTTACAACTTGTTTGACAGGACTAATAGCTCAAGTATGGGGTTTGCGCGTGCTACATTAGGTACTGCTGAAAAAGAAGCATTGAAAGCCAACCCTGACATTTTGCAACGGCTGCCACGTTTCTTTGATACAAATGACTTTAAGCAAGCGATTGCCGCGCCTGTGCCTAGCGCTGACGCGCCTGACAATGCTCGTGCATTGACTCAAGCCAAGAATGTATTGCTTGCAGAACTTGAAGCTTTGCGTGAAACCGGTGAATCACCTGCAGAATTGCAAGTTCTT
>Ga0181349_1000169_pt1 | contig 26722 bp, 30 predicted proteins | sample Su13VDMM110SD_FD_130106 | JGI IMG/M metagenome (GOLD analysis project Ga0181349, IMG submission 130106) | Freshwater viral communities from Lake Michigan, USA - Su13.VD.MM110.S.D | ecosystem: Environmental > Aquatic > Freshwater > Lake | place: USA: Michigan | collected 2013-07-16 | reverse complement strand
TATTTTAGTAGTATTTTAACCGGTGTACAAGACAATAGATATTACCACCATAAATTAGAAGTGGAGGATATCGTTAAAAAAAACTCAAAAGACTATATTATTTTTAGAGTACCTCAAATTATAGGTAAAGGTGGGAATAAAAACAATCTTGTAAATTATTTAAAACAATCTTTAATTAATGGGGAAGAAATAGTAATATTTAAAAACACATATAGATCTTTGATTGATGTTATTGATTTAGTGAAAATTGTAAACTATTGTAAGAATATTGTTTCTTGTGATATTGTTTACGTTTCTAACGTTGAGAAAATAATGGTGTTGGATTTATTAAAAAATATGTCTACATTTTTAGGTGTAGTTCCTAAATATAAATTAATAGATGGTCAATCAAATAATTGGACAATAGAGAATAGTGATATCATTAACGAAGCGGTTATTAATTTAAAAATAACAACTCACGGTTACACAAACAAAATAATAAAAAAATATATAAATTAAAATGGTAATATTAACAGGATTTTACAACGCAGAAAAATATGTGGAGAGATGTTTGGCATCCATCATGGGTCAAACACATAAAGATTTTAAATGCTATATCACTCATGATTTGTCAACAGACAACTCAGTTAAATTAGTTAAAGAAATGATCAAGGGGGATGATAGGTTTATACTAATCGATGATAACGAAAAGAAATTATACCAAGCAGGTAATTTTGATAAAGTTATTAGAAACAACCCGAACATATCTGACGATGAGTTATTAATTGAGGTTGATGGTGACGACTACTTACCAGACTCTAAAGTCTTCGAAAGAATAAACGAAGTCTATAAAGATGAGAATGTTTGGATTGCTAACGGTAGTTTTAAATACCATACAGGACAACCCGGATTTGCATCAAAACAAACCAATTTTGAGAACCTTCGTTTGGCCAATTTTACAGCATCTCATATCAGAACTTGGAGAGCATTTTTATGGAGAAACATAAAAGAGGAAGATCTAAGGGATGAGAATGGTGACTACTGGCAATGGAGTGGGGATTTATGTTTTATGTTTCCAATGTTAGAAATGTCAGGAGAAGAACACTATAGATTTATGAATGAAATAAATTATGTCTATAATGCTGAAAATCCAATAAACGAACATAAAGTAGATATGTCGATGGTGACAAACCACGCAAATAGAATCAGAAATAAACAACCGTATTCTAAATTAGTAAAATAGTGATTAGTTGTGTTTTACAGGGCGGGTTAGGTAATCAGATGTTTCAAATTGCAGCAACTGTCGGAACATCATTAAAGTACGGAATACCTTATGGAATAAATTTAAATAATTGCTACACACCAAATCAAGGATTTACCGCCAATAAGTACTCTAACACCATTTTTAAAAATATAAAAACAACAGACAATCAAAACTATAAATCGGTTTATAACGAACCAAAATTTAGTTTTGATAATATCCCAAACCAAAACGAACTTTTAATAAAAGGGTATTTCCAAAGTGAAAAGTATTTTTTAGAACATAAAAATGAAATTAAAAATTTGTTTTATATATCGGAAGAAGATAAAACCATAGTAAATAATTTTTTTAAGGACGAAAAGATTGAAGGTAAAAAAACCTGTATTCATATAAGAAGGGGTGATTACTTAAAATATAGTGGATTTCATAATGTATGTAATTTAGATTACTACTTGAAGGCGTTATCAACAATCGGAGGTGGGTCTTTTATTTTTGTATCTGATGATATAAAATGGGTAAAGGAAAATTTTAAATCTGAAAATTATTACTTTGCAGATTTTAATAATGAAATATTAGATTTTACATTAATTACTATGTGTGATAATGTGGTTATTTCAAACAGTTCGTTTAGTTGGTGGGGGTCGTATTTAAATAATAACGAAAATAAAATAGTAATTGCACCATATAAATGGTTTGGTTCACAAGGACCAAAAGATACTCAAGATATCTATAATAAAGAATGGGTGGTACTTGATTTTTGATTAAAAAAAAACTATTATTTTAAAAAAAAATATTATGAAAAAAATCGAAGATATTCTTTCAGATCTTAACGACTATTTAAAGGAGAATAAACCTAAATACCTTTACAATAAGTCATTTGTTCCTGGAAAAAACCAAGTATTATATTCTGGTCCGTATTGGGATGAGAATGAGATAATGGCAGCAATTAAAACGTTTATTACGGGAAAATGGGTTGTTGCAGGTGAAAACGTTCATAAATTTGAAAGTGAGTTTGCCAAACTTTTTGGTGTTAAATTTGCTCACATGGTAAATTCGGGTAGTTCAGCCAATTTGGTTTTAATCTCAGCACTAAAGAAGTTCTTCGGATGGGAAGACGGGGATGAGGTAATAGTATCTCCCGTTGGTTTCCCAACAACAATATCAGTATTAGTACAAAACAATTTAAAACCAGTGTTTATTGATATCGAATATGATACGTTAAATTTTGACTTAACTAAAATTGAAGAAAAAATAACACCTAAAACTAAAGCAATTTTTGTTTCTCCTGTTCTTGGTAATGCTCCTGATATGGATTACTTGAAAGAATTATGTGATAAATATGATTTAAAATTGGTGGGTGACAGTTGTGATTCTATCGGTTCAAAATGGGACGGTAAACATCTAAGCGAATATTACGTCGCTTGGTCAACATCATTCTATCCTGCACACCACATATCAACAGGTGAAGGTGGTATGGTTTGTACAAACAATCCAGAATTAAAAAAACTATTTGTTAGTTTTTCTTGGTGGGGAAGGGATTGTCACTGTGTTGGATCGGCAAATTTACTTTCTTGTGGTACTTGTGGTAATAGATTTGATAGATGGTTGGAATCGTATGATGGTATAATTGACCATAAGTACGTTTTTACAACTATGGGTTATAACCTTAAACCTATGGATTTACAAGGATCTATTGGTCTTGTACAAATTAAAAGATTCCCTGAGATAGATAATAACAGAAAGGTAAGTAAAAACAGAATTGAATCCATATTAGTAAAATACGTAAAAGGTGTTGAGGGGATTAATAGTTTGCCAAAATCAGATCCTTGTTGGTTCGGTACACCGTTTGTTTGTGAATCAAAACCATTAAAAAATAAGTTAGTTTCATTTTTAGAAGAGAATAAAATACAAACAAGAAACTATTTTGCGGGAAACATATTAATGCACCCAGCATATTCACATTTAGATGACATGCATTTATACCCTAACTCAAACCAAGTTTTAGATAAAGTTTTCTTTTTAGGAGCATCTCCTCATTATACTGAAGAAGTTTTTGATTATGTGGAGTCAGTATTTAAAGAAAAATGGGAAAATTAATTTTTTAGGAATGAAGGTTTTAGTTTTAGGTGACGGATTACTTGGGTCAGAAATTGTTAAACAAACAGAGTGGGATTTTATATCAAGAAAAAAAAACAATCTTGACATAAAAAATTTTAATGTTTGGATGGGTATGATGGATTCGTACGACATTATTTTAAATTGTATTGCGAATACAGATACATACTCAAAAGATAGGGATGATCACTGGGAATTAAATTATAAGTTTGTTTATAATTTAATCGATTATTGTAACGGATTAAATAAAAAACTCATCCACATATCCACCGATTACTTATATACCGGATCGATAGAAAACGCAACAGAAGAAGACGTTCCGGTACACTGTAATAATTGGTACGGATACACAAAATTACTTGGTGATGGGTTAGTTCAGTTATTATCAAACGATTACCTAATATGTAGATGTACGCACAAACCAACACCATTTCCATATGAAAATGCATGGTCTGATCAAATTGGTAATTTTGATTATGTCAATGAAATATCATCTATAATAATAAAATTAATTAATGAAAATAACTCAGGTGTCTTTAATGTCGGGACAGAAACTAAAACAATGTATGCATTGGCATCTAAAACCAAAAATGTGACTCCGACAGAATCACCTAACCACATACCAAAAAACACAACAATGTCTTTAGATAAATTAAACTCACCTTTTTTTTCTGTTGCAATTCCAACCTACGGGTATAACGGCAGAGGGTCTGAATTTTTAAACCACAGTTTAGAGATTTTAAGTAATCAAACGTTTAAAGATTTTGAAGTTGTAATATCGGATCATAGTATTGATGATACTATATTTGAGGTGGTTAAAAAATGGGAGTCAGTATTAAAAATAAAATATTTAAGAAACGAACATGGTAGGGGTGTCATTTCACCTAATATTAATAATGCGATGACCAATTGTAGTGGTAAATGGATTAAAGTACTTTTTCAAGATGATTTTATGTATGATGAAGTATCATTAGAAAATCAATACAAATTTATTTTAAACAACCAAAACATGAAATGGTTTATGACTAAATTTTACCACAGTAATGATGGTAAAACATATTATAGATTATACAACCCTGTTTGGAATGGTAGGATTTGGGCGGGAAATAATAGTATGGGGTGTCCTAGTGGATTAACTTTACTTAATAATGATTTAATTTATTTTGATGAGGGATTAAATTGGTTAATGGATTGTGATTACTATTATAAGTTGTTTTTAAAACACGGAGAACCTAAAATTTTAGACGTAATTACAACAGTAAACAGAACATGGGGTGAGAGATTAAGTGATACTATCACTAACGATTTAATTAATAAAGAACATAATATGATGAATGAAAGATATGAAAGAACTACTTAATGTTACATTAATAGCACTAACAAGTATAAGGGTTGAGAGGACAATTAAAGCATTAAAATACTCATCAAAAAATATTAAATTTAATTCGGTTAAACTATTAACAGATAAAAATATAAGTGATGATTTAATTGATATAGTTAAAATACCTGAAATTAATTATGAAGAATATAGTAGATTTATAGTATATGACTTACATAAATATATTGATACCCCTTATGTCATAATAATACAAGATGATGGGTTTATTGTTAATTCCGATAAATGGGATGATAATTTTTTAAATTATGATTACATTGGGGCTCCATGGCCATTACCTAAAGATAATTTTTCGTATCGTGATATTAATAATAATATTATACGAGTTGGGAACGGTGGATTTAGTTTAAGAAGTAAAAAACTTTTATCTATGTCCGAAGAATTAGATTTAGAATGGAAAAGTTATTATGGTTACTATAATGAAGATGGATTTTTTACTTGTCATAATAGACATATATTTGAATCTAATGGGTGTATCTTTGCACCTTTAGATGTTGCTAAATATTTTTCTCACGAGTCTAACATTCCAGAAATACAAGGAATAACTCCATTCGGATTTCATGGAAAAAATAAACACTACAACAATTTAATATGATAACTTTAAATACTATAATTTATGAGGGTAATTATAATGATTTTTTAAATCATAATTGTTGGTTTTTTACTATTGAGTCAAATTATATAACAAAAAAACAAATAACTGTAAACAATTTAACTTCTTTTGATTTATTTAATCAAAAAGTAAAAGAATTAAAAGAAACATATGATTTTGATGTGATTTTTGTTTCCGAATATGAAGAAATAACTAAAGATTTTTTTAAATTAAACCTTTCCCCTTCAGACGTTGGGTATTATTACACTTTCCCATATTTCGTATCTCTATATAATACAACTACTAAATATTTTTTTAATGTTGCTAGTGATTGTATGAACATTATAAATCTGAACGAGGATTATTTTAAATTATCTTTAGAGGAGTTGGATAAAAATGATACTTGTTTAACCACAACAATTAATTGGGACCCCAACCCATCAGTTCCTGAAGCCGAGGAGGTGGACACAATTATAAAATTAGGTTTAAATTTTAATAAATCTAAAAATTTTTATTACAGGTACGGATTTAGCGACCAATTTTTTTTAGGGAACACCGAAAGATTAAAATTATCAAACTGGAATGTAGATGAAAAAATGTCTTCTCGGTATTACTTTGGTCCATCATACTGTGGTAATTGTTTTGAAAAAATAATGGTGGGGATACATATCGAATCTAACCTTTATAGTTTAGTATATAAAAAAAATAATTACTATTATTTACACAGATAAAAAATAAAATAAAAATGGAAAAGGAAATTGTAATTGCTGCGTATGACAAACAATTAGATTGGTTAAATACAATTAATGAGGATGTTAAAAAAACCATATATAGAAAAGGTGAAGCATTAGAACTAAAAGATTATGAGGGTAATTATAATGCTTTAAATTTTTATAATCGATTGTTTACTTAAAATAATAAATTTATTATATTTTTTTTAAAAAAATATGAAATCAGAATTAGTAAAAAGATTAATTGTAGACTCAGAAAATTTAAGTTTTTATCATAAAAAATTTTTTAATGATGAAGAGTTATCTGAAGATGAAATCTCACACATAGTGTCTACAACACCATTTCACCCATTAATTAATTGGGGTGAAAAATATAGATTAACTCTACTACCTTGGACGGCATTAGAAAACATCCATGAGGTAATTAAAAAAACCATAGAAAATAATATTGAGGGAGATTTTGTTGAGACTGGAGTTTGGAAAGGGGGAGCATGTATTTTAGCAAAGTCAATTTACAACGAATTAGACACAAATAGAAAAGTGTATTGTGCGGACTCATTTGAAGGTTTACCAAAACCAAGTCCGGAGTACCATCAAGATACAAACGATACGCATTATTTAGACCCAATGTTGAGTGTTTCATTAGATGATGTTAAAAACAATTTTAAAAAATTTAAATTATTAGATGATAACGTAATTTTTGTTAAGGGTTGGTTTAAAGATACGATGCCTAATTTTCCTGTTGATAAAATATCTATTTTAAGATTAGATGGTGATATGTATGAATCAACAATACAGGTTTTAGAATCATTATATGATAAGCTTTCCGTTGGGGGGTATTGTATAGTTGATGATTATTATCATATGGGGTGTAAAATGGCTATTGAGGACTTTAGGAGTAAACGAAATATTACATCTCCGATTATAAAAATCGATGATAACCCAAATAATGAAGTACATTATTGGGTTAAATACAAAATATGATAAAACAAACTTTAAATATTTTAATTAATTATGAAAAATTTTTTATGCATTTCAAATTTCAATAACGACGTAAATTGGGTTAAAGAATATGACAACCCTTATGTGATATATGATAGAAGTGACAACAATCCTAATTTAGATGGTTTAAACGTTATTAAATCACCTAATGTTGGTTATAACATTTATGATATGATGACATTTATCATTGATAATTATGAGGATTTACCTGAGTATACGACATTTGTAAAAGGAAATGTTTTCCCAAGACACGTCAGTAAAGAAGTGTTTGAATCATTAATGAATAATCAGTTTTTTACTCCAATATTCGACTACAAATTACACACCCCATATATGCCGATCTGCATGTTTTCTAGTGATGGATATTTTAGTGAAATCAATAACGGTTGGTATATGAATTCCCAACACCCTAAAAAATATTTTAAGGGTTATAATGATTTTTTAAATACAATATTTGAGGATCCTTTTCATCCTGATTACGTTACGTTTGCCCCTGGAGGTAATTATGTGGTACCTAAAAATAACATTTTAAAGTACAACATAGAATTCTATAAAAATCTTCGTAAGTTCGTTGAGTACGAAACATTACCGATAGAATCACATATTGTGGAAAGGTCATTATACACTATATGGTCATGTAATTTCAAAATAAATAATAATATGTTATACGAAATAAGTTAATGGTTACAATCATATCCATATTTGATAGACATGAGGATTTTATAAAATTACAATATAATTCAATAAAAAAATATGGGTTTCCTAAACCATATAATCTTGATTTTATTGAAATTAATGATATTAAAACACTAATACACTTTAAATCCTCAAATTGGTGTGAGTGGTATACTAAACCGTATGTTGATTCTAAAAAAGAATCATTAATAAATTTTTTAGACAACAATTAAAATGATAACAACAAATTTAACAGGTAATTTAGGTAACCATATGTGGCAATATGCCGTATGTCGAATGGTAGCGGAAAAATTAGGATACGAATGGGGAATCAACCCCTCACCTACACATGATTATCATAGAGGTATGAATCAAATGTATTTTATGGATGTCGATTTTGGTCAATTTCCTACAGGTGATTTTAATAATTTTCATGAAAAATGGATAACATATGATCATAACGGTGACAACGTTAACATAACAATGTTGGATGATAGGTTGTATGGGATCCCAGATAACACTAAATTAATAGGTCATAACGGCGCACTAGGTGGTATCTATCAGTCAGAAGATTATCTGATAGATATTAAAGAAGATGTAAAAAAATGGTTTAGGTTTAATGATGAAAAATCAAAAGAGTATGAACAGTCTTTAAAAAATTTAAATATAGTTTTAGATGAAAATATGTGTGTTATAAATTTTAGAGGGGGTGAATATCGATCAATACCTCACGTTTTATTACGCAAAGAATATTGGAGGGATTCAATTAATCATATGTTAGAGTTAAACCCTAATATGAAATTTATTATAATTACCGATGATATTGCCTGTGCAAAATCTTTTATGCCATTTGACATTCCTTGTTTCCATCAAGATATTGGGTTTGATTTCTATGTAATAAACAAAGCAAAATGGAACATCATATCTAACTCAACTTTTGGTTGGTGGGCAGCTTGGTTAAACGTGGATACAAATAAAATTATAGCACCTAAATATTGGGCAAGACACAATTATAGTGACGGTTATTGGGCGATTGGTGATTCATACACCAGAGGATTTAGTTATATGGATAGAGATGGTAAAATATGTGATTACGACACCTGTAGAGTAGATGCTGAGAATTATTATAAACTTAAAAATATAATTTAAATATGGCTAAAATTTATGATTGTTTTAATTTTTTTAATGAGCTCGATATTTTAGAACTAAGATTAAACATATTATATGAATACGTTGATCATTTTGTTATTGTTGAGTCTTCAGTTACCCATACGGGAGAGCAAAAACCCTTTTATTTTGAGGATAATAAAGAAAGATTTTCTAAATTTTTAGATAAAATTATACATTATAAAGTTTACGACACACCTAGTAATTTTTTAAATTTGTCCCCTTCAGAGGATAATACGGTATCAATGATAAACCGTTTTATTGAAACACAAACAAATAGATTTAATCGATCTTACCAATCGGATTATGGTAGAGATTTTTTTCAAAAAGAGTGTGTAAGAAGACCTTTAGTTGATTGTGACGATGAGGATATAATTATGATTTCCGACGCAGACGAAATACCAAATCCAGAAATATTAAAAAATTTATCTGACTTGGATTTAGAGAATAATCGGTATTCTTTAAATCAATACATGTATTGTTATTACTTAAACGTTTTTAAAGAACCTACATGGTACGGCACCAAACTATCTAAATATAAAAATGTAAAAACCCTTTCATTCAATGAAGTTAGAGGGGACGAAAAATTAACAATAAAAATACCTAAAGGTGGTTGGCATTTTAGTTTTATGGGTGGAGAAGAAATGGTTAGAAAAAAAATGTTATCTTACTCAGCAAAAGACTTAGCAAGTGTTTCGGTTTTAAATTCAATATCCGAAAACATTAAAAACGATATTGACCCGTTTTTTAGGGGTAAATTAACTAAGGTTGAGATTGACGATACTTATCCATCATACTTATTAGAAAATCTTGGTAAATATGAAAACTATATTAAAAAATGAATAAAGCACTAATAACCGGTATTAACGGTCAGGACGGATCTTACCTTGCGGAATTTTTAGTCACCAAAGGTTATGAAGTATGGGGAACAGTAAAAAGAAATTCAGTTTCTGAAACTCAATCATCAAGAATTGAACATCTACATACGAACAATTTAATTAATTTAGAGTATGCGGACCTTACTGATATGGCATCTTTAATTAGGGTTTTACAAAAAGTGCAACCAGATGAAATTTATAATTTAGCAGCACAATCACACGTTAGGGTTAGTTTTGATCAACCGATATATACCGCAAACGCAACAGGGTTAGGGACTCTAAATCTATTGGAATCAGTAAGAATGGTATCGCCCCACTCAAAAATTTATCAAGCATCTTCTTCTGAAATGTTTGGTAATAATATCGACAAAGACGGATATCAAAGAGAAACAACTCCTATGGATCCGGTTTCACCTTATGGATGTGCTAAAGTATTTTCATATAATATTTGTAGAAACTATAGAAATTCGTATGGAATGAAAATATGGAATGGTATTCTATTTAATCATGAATCACCAAGACGAGGAACAAACTTTGTAACTAATAAAGTTGTTAAAGCCGCGGTTAGAATTAGTTTAGGATTACAAGACAAATTACATATAGGTAATTTATCAGCAACAAGGGATTGGGGACATGCTAAAGATTATGTTGAGGCGATGTGGTTAATGTTACAATCAGATAAACCAGATGACTATGTGTGTGCAACAGGCGTTTCTCATTCAGTAAAAGACTTATGTGAATACGTTTTTAGTTCATTGGGTTTAAATTATTTACATTACATTGTTGTTGATGATAAACATTTTAGACCTGAAGAATTGGAGAACCTAAAAGGTGATTCGTCAAAATTAAGAAAGGACATATTGTGGCAACCTTCATATACATTTGAAACAATGTTAGATGAAATGATTGAATATTGGTTAAAATACTATGAAAAATAAAATATTAGTAACCGGCGGTTACGGATTAGTCGGGACTGAATTTGCAGAAAAAAAATATGTTAAACCGACATCAATGGATGTTGATTTTAGAAACACAAGTGACGTTAATGAATTTTTTAATTCAACCCATTTTGATGGTATTATTCATTGTGCGGCTAAAGTTGGTGGTGTTGGTAGTAATATGAAATACAAAGGTGAGTTTTTCTACGATAATATTATGATGAACACAAACATCATTGAATCCGCTAGATTATTTAAGGTTAAAAACTTAGTGGCCTTTTTATCTACATGTATATTTCCAGATAACGTAGAGTATCCACTTACTGAAAAAAAAATACATTTAGGCCCACCCCACACATCAAACGACGCTTACGCATACGCAAAACGAATGGCTGATATACAAATCAGATCATATAAAGAACAATACGGTTTAAATTATAAGTCAGTCATACCAACAAACATCTACGGACCTAATGATAATTATGACATTGTTAATGGTCACGTTATACCGTCACTAATACATAAATGTTATTTGGCGAGAGAAAATAAAACCGATTTTGAAATATGGGGGACGGGTAAACCATTAAGGGAGTTCATATTTAGTAAGGATGTTGCAAAACTAACCGAATGGGTTTTAGATAACTACACCGAATCCGAACCAATAATACTCTCAACGTCTGAAGAAATATCAATTAAAGATGTGGTCGGTGCCATTGTTGAGTTAATGAATTATAAAGGTAACGTAACTTGGAATACTGATAAACCAGACGGTCAATTTAGGAAACCAAGTGATAATAGTAAGATAAAAAATTATTTACCTGATTTTAAATTCACACCACTATATGAGGGATTAAAAGAAACTATTGAATTTTTTGAAAAAAATTATAATATTATAAGAAAATAACATGACAAGAAGAAAAGTACAACCACAAACTGAAGATACGGAATCAAAACCGTTTTCCAAAAAAGACTTTATCAATTCAGTAATTAAGAAAAAACAAAAAAACAAATTTCTAACAACACACCAAGAAGATTATTACAATTTACTTAGAAACAATCAGATAACGATCTGTTCAGGACCAGCGGGTGTTGGTAAATCATATATTGCAATGAAAGCGGCGGTTGATTTACTTATGGATTCAAACAATGGGTATGAGAAGTTAGTGATTGTTAGGCCGGCAGTTGAAGCAGAAGAAAAGTTAGGGTCACTACCTGGAAATTTGGAGGAGAAATTAGATCCATATATTTTTCCATCTTATTACTTACTTAATAAAATTATTGGTAAGGAATCAAGGGAAAAATTAAAGGAAGGTGAAATTATTGAGGTGTTCGCATTAGCATATATGAGAGGTATGAATATAGATAATACCATTCTTATTTTTGAAGAATCGCAAAATTCAAGTCCGAATCAAATGAAATTACTATTGACAAGGATCGGATTTAATAGTAAATTCTTTATCTCAGGTGACATTGAACAAACGGATAGATACCGAGACAAAAAACAATCAGGATTGTACGACGCTATACATAAATTTAAAGGTGTACCTGATGTTGGTGTGTTTGAGTTTGGAGATGAGGATGTGGTTAGAAACCCACTAATTACTAAAATATTAAAAAAATACGATGAGAATAGGGATTGAAATTAACGGAGTATTAAGAGATACTATTGGTAAATTTACTCAGTTATATGAAAAACATATGATTGAGGAAAAAGACGACGACTCAAAAACATTTGATGTTGACATATCTGGAAATACCGAAGAATTAGTGTCTTCAGAAGAATTCGAATATAAAATTTTGAGTGATGTTACGTCTTTAAACTTAATGGATCATTTTAGATTTAACGATGAAAATGAGTTATATTCGTTTATGTATGAAGATTTTGCGATGCAGATATTTGGTCATGCCGGATCTACTGAGACGTTTACCTTTAATGACCTAAACGATGTTTACTTAAAATATAGGGATAATAATGAGTTGTTAATTGTCTCTGACGAGATGGGCAGATCAAAACCCGCATCACTTTTTTTTCTATCTAAGTTTGGGTGCCAGTTAGAAAAGATAAAATTTTACTCGAATGTTACAATAAATTCAATGTGGAATGAAATTGACGTTTTACTTACATCAAACCCTAACCTACTATTAGAAAAACCAAAGGATAAAATCGTAGTTAGGTACAACACGAATTATAATAAAAATGTCGACTGTGAATATGAAATTTCAACATTGAAGGAGTTTGACGAAGTTTTACAAAAATTAAATATATGTTAAAATTTTTAGGGGAAAATTACTATTTAGATATTAACGAACTCGAAAAACAAGTTAGTTACGAAAAATCAATGCTTCCCGTAGTAACAGGAGGAACCGAATCAATGGATCAACAAATTAGTGTAACTCGATTTGAAACCTTTAAAGGATTGATTGACGTTATATTAACGGAAAGAGAGGAATTGGATGAGGGATTGGGGGCTCACGGAGCCAAAGATCTAAGTATTCCGTTCAAAATCGCATTTAACACTTTATTAATAAACAGCATACTAAAAACACTTTAAAAAAATGGAAGTAGAAAAAGTAGAGAAGGTTGAGTTATCAATCGAAAATTTAAAAAACAAAACCGCTAGGATTTATTTCTTAGTACAAGACACAAAGGGTAACGCAAAGGCGTCGATTGCGTATACGTATGAAATGGCAATGACCCTATTCAGAAAAAACTATAACGTAATTATGATTCACGAAAGTAAAGAATATAGTGGTGTATCTGAATGGTTAGGTGAAGAATATATGACCTTACCTCACCAACCGATTGAAGGTCAAAATTTAGCAATATCTCCTGAAGATTTTATTGTTGTACCTGAACTTTATGGTCACGTTATGGATCAACTTAAAAGTTTCCCGTGTGGAAAAATTGTTTTGTGTCAAGCGTATGATCATATGTTAGAAACGTTAGCTCCTGGTACTACTTGGCAACAATACGGGTTTACAAAAGTTATTACAACTTCTGAAACACAAAAAAAATACATAAAAGAAATCATGAGAAATGCTAGTGTAGACGTTATCGAACCTACAATTTCCAATTACTTTACCAAAAAAGAAAAACCATCAAAACCAATCATTTCTATTCATACAAGAGACCCAAGAAATACTGCAAAAATTATTAAAAGTTTTTACCTGAAGTTTCCACAATTTAGATGGATTACGTTTAGAGATATGAGAGGAATTAAACAAGAAGATTTTGCAAAATTTTTAAAAGATTCTTATGTGTCTGTATGGGTTGATGATGAGTCTGCCTTTGGAACATACCCTTTAGAATCTATGGTATCGGGAACACCAGTAATCGGTAAGGTTCCTAATATGAAACCTGAATGGATGGAGGAAAGTAATGGTGTTTGGACTTACCAATTAAACGAAATTATTGATGTTGTTGCTAATTTCACACAAAATTGGTTAGAAGATAACATATCACCTGAACTTTATGAAAAAATGGCAGAAACCGCTGTAAAATATCAAGACACTAAAAAACATGAGGAGTCAATTTTAACCACTTTCGAAAAGTATTTTGAAGTGAGGTCTAAATTATTTTCAGATCAATTAGATAAACTTAAAATTTCAGAAGAACAAAATTAATTATGGAAACACAAACAAAATTTGACGTATCGGTAATATTACCAATAAGCTCAGCAGTACACTCGTCGTTTGACGATTTTTTCGAAAGATGTATTAAATCTTTACAGTTACAATTAACAGGAATAAACGAATTAGTAATTGTTCATACAGATGAAGAATTATTAAGTAATAAACTTTCATCTTTTGATTTTGGAGATCTAAACGTAAATTTGGTTGAGAACAAAGGTGAGTTTGATTTCTCAACACAGGTTAATTTAGGTGTTAAAAACGCAAAAAGTAAATGGGTTTCTGTTTTAGAATTTGATGATGAATATGCAACCATATGGTTTAAAAACGTAAAAAGGTTTGTTGAATCTTATGATGATGTTTCAGTATTTTTACCTTTAGTTGTAGATACTGACGATAAAGGTGTATTTGTTGGTTTTACAAATGAGGCGACATTTGCCGCTAGTATGACTTCGGATATGGGACACTTAACAAATGATCTATTATTAACATATCAAAATTTTCAATCATCAGGAATGGTTATTGATAAAGAAGTTTTTGAGAGTTTAGGTGGATTTAAAAAATCAATGAAACTTACATTTGTTTATGAATTTTTACTTAGATTAACATACAACTCAGTTAAAATTATGACAATTCCAAAAATTGGATATAAGCATATGAATATGAGAGAAGGTTCAATATTTTGGAATTATAAAAATAGTGAAGAGAAACTTTCTGACGATGAGGTCGTATTTTGGATCAACTCAGCAAAAAAAGAACATTTCTTTACCAGTGATAGAAATATAAAATACGAACCACAAGGATCTTAATGTCGGTTGTTAAAATCGACGAAAATAGTGACACTATAAATAAGACGGAATCAAAACCTAAAAAAGTAAATTATTTTGATGTCCGTGAGGAAGATGCGGTGAAAAGGTATTTAATCGCAGAATCTAAAGAAGAAAAAGAAGAGATATATAATAATTTCTTGAGAGATCCTTTGAATAAAATGATAGAATCAATTATTCGAAGATATAAATTATACAGAAAGGACATGGAGTATTCGGATAACCACTCGGATACTCACTCTTTTCTTATAACAAAAATAGATAAATTTAAACCCGCAAAAAACAAAAAAGCGTATTCCTATTTTGGTACCATATGTAAAAACTACTTGATGGGTCAAATACAGAAAGAACAAAAAGAGACAAATAGAAAAATATCATATGACGACATTTCATCAACTTTAGAGAATAGACCCGATATGGTTTATTACATGGAATTTGAAACTATAGATGCGGAAAAAATAATAGATATTTTTAAATCAGAATTAAAAGTTTATGTATCGGATAATAACTTGAACGAAAACGAATTTAAATTGGGGATTGCTTTGATTGATCTTTTTGATAATTACGGAAATATCTTTATTGGAAACGACAATAATAAGTTTAATAAAAATATCGTCCTACTCTCTTTAAGGGAGATGACTAATATGAATACCAAAGAGATAAGAATTTATTTAAAAAAGTATAAAGTATTATATTTACAAACGTTAAAAAAAATACATAGCAAATAATATTTATTGTTATGACTAGAACAAGAAAAAAAGAAATAGCATTAAATAAAGATTCAGTATTGGGTCTTATGCAAGAAATCTACAATGAACTTGTAGAGCAAAAGGCGACTGCAGTTAGAATACAAAATAAGATGCTTGCAATGCTAAAGGATCCTGAAGATATGACCTTAATCGGTCCGATTATAAAGGAACAACAAAAAATTATTAACGATACCATAGAAAAAAAACTATCACTATCTAAATTACAATCAACCCTATGGGAAAAATCAAATAAAGATAAAGATGATGATTTTAGTCTAAACGATATGGATGATGACCTATTACAAACGTTATTAAAAAAAGATGTTGATAATTCTAAAAACCAAAACTTCAGTTTATAATGGCAACTTTAGATACAAATGAAGGGTATAACGAAGCCAAAAGTAAAATTTCGGCAATAAAAACTGTTAATCAAACACTTAAAGACGATAAAAAACAATCATCTGAGAGTGTAAATTCGTTTTCTGAAAAAACAAAATCACAAAAAGTACAGTCACTAAACGACCTTAAAAATCAAGGGACAAAACAGGCTAACAAATTAAAGGCAGAATCAAAAAACCAAATAGAACAAATGTTTGAGTTATTTATGATGACCCTACCGGTTGGTAATTCTGTGGACCTATTAAGGGACATTTTTTTGAAATCAACACAAGCGCTGAAACCAAAAATTACTGAAATAATTATTGGCGAAATGATATCAACTTTAGGTTGTTCTGAAGAACAGTCTTACGATTCAACATTAAACCAACCGATTTATATTAAAGTAAATCAGATAGATTTATTCCAAACTTTAAAATATTCTCCAGATGATAAAAACGCAAAATTTTTTTATGAAAACGCAGATACAGGGGTTGGAAGTTTACCCTACTCTATGGATAGGGAATTATACAATCGATTACAAAATGTAAACGTGTCTTATAATACCCAATTAGGTGGTGATTATAAAGGAGGTTCTGGTCAGGGTCTTTTTGATTTTGAATACGTTCAAAACTATCCTGCAATTTTACCAACAACTTTTGGTGATTATATTAAAGTCACATTAAAACCTCAATTAAACAATAGAACTTCTGTTACGGACTTTTTAAGGGATTATTATAGTAGTGTTGATATTTTTAATTTTGATATACTGACCGCCAATATTTTTAACTCAATTACAGGTAATTTAGATTATGGATTAAAAAAATCTAAGGTGGAAGTGGAACAAAGTTCTTGGTTTTTAAAGGTAATGAAAAGACTTATGGGTATTTGTAACGATCCCACAAAAAAAATAGACGTATCAGGAAACGCTAAATTAAGTGATGAGGATTTTATTGATGATAGTTTTTTTGAATTAACTCCGGGAGATTCAAAATCTATAGATCAACAAGTTGAGAACATCTTAAACGGGGTTATGGAGTTTGAGAGTTGTGAAGGCGTTAAACTACCAATTAATGAACAGGGTGTTGCTAATATTTTAGAGGACGTTATATCCCAAAATAGCGATAGCGGAAAAGTATCAGCAATAGATGGTGGTATAAATTCCATAGTTAACGATAAAATTTGGAAAGAGAAACTCACGGGTAATTTAGGTATACCGTTCCCTTCATTAAATTTAAAACTTAATTTAAATATGGATTTGGCACTTTCATTGCCGAGAGTAGCATTTAAATCAATATTGACACCAAAAACCATGTTTGGTTTTTTAATTATGGTTAAGGGCATTCAAAATGAACTTTCAACAAAATTAGACACTTCGTTTGACGATTTGTCTGGATTTATGAAAACGTTTAAAAAATTCGTTATCGGAGTAATACAAAAAATTACATCGGAATTTGTTGAGATACTATTCAAGACTTTGAAGAAAAATCTAAGGTTGTTGGTTGAGACGATATTGTTAGAGATTATTGATGAAACTAAAAATAAACAAATTAAGATGTATACCTCTATAGCGTATGCTTTATTATTGTTAGGTGAAGCTGTGGTCGACTATAGGAATTGTAAAAGTGTTATTGATGAGATTTTAAAACTATTAAATTTTGGTTTAAAACAAATAGGTATTGGTCTACCAAACTTTGCATTGGCAAGTGCCTCTTTACTGAGTGGTGTCTCATCAATTAGGGCGTATTCAAACGCAGTTAAAAACTTACAAAAGGCGGGACTACCAACCGGAGACGCACCGGATGGGCTACCTAATATGATGAATATGGCTCTTATGGGGTTAGCTAAGGGTATGAACCAAGAGACGTTTGAAAACGGTAAGGTTGAGGTGTTTATACCACCATTAACAATTACACCTGCGGGTATTACAACACCATCTAAAGGAGGTGGAAAATTTTTCTAATTATGGTTGAACAAAAAATTTTAGACATATTAAAAAACTACAAAAATTCATCAAATAAGGATTTAGTCGAGGCGATGGAATTTTTAAACGATGACTTTCAAAAAACTAAAGACTTACTTATGAAGTTAACATATCATTTGGATAGTACTGAAAGTGCGTACGATAAAGTTTTTGAAGAATACAAAAAAAGAATGAATAATGGACAATGACCAACAATTAGTTTTTTTTGGTACCTGCATTGCGATTGATGATCCACAAATGCTTGGTAGGGTTAGGGTTCTACCTATTAACGATGTTGAGCAGGCGGTGATCGACGCTAACCCTAAGTTTAACCAAAACTCAAAATCGTTATCCGATGGTCCTTGGTCTGATATAGACCCTTTTTTATTTTACCCGTTATTACCTTACTTTGTAAATCAAGTACCAAAAGTCGGAGAAAAGGTTAAGTTATTTTATTTTAATAACGACAGTAAATACGGTAGGAATAAATACTACATGATGGATCAATATTCCTCACCTACCTCGATTAATTTTGAAGATGTTAATTCTGCACAACTCAGAACAGATGCTGGTTATTCAAATTCATCTAAAAGTTTTCCTCCAATAAAAAATCCGGACGGGACATATACGGAAGATAATTATAAGGGGGTATTCGCTGAACCTCTCGATATATCCATCAACGGTAGGGATACTGCCGATTTAATTATTAAAAAAGATGATATATTATTACGGGCAGGAAAACACAATCCATTTAAGTCGAATGAAATACCGACAGCAAATACCAATAGGGGGTTCTTACAGATATCAAAATTTGATTCCAAATTTAATTTTGGACTACCTCAAGCTAAGTTAAGACTAATAAATGAATCGTTTCCTATTAACTACCTTATTGAGTATGACATAATAAATCCGGAAAATGAATTTTCAGCATTTACAGGATCTTTAAACATATATAGTTTACCTAATAAACAGGACGCATATCTAACTTTAACATCTGTTTTTGATGTTGATACGGAAATAAATTTGTCTTGTTCGGGTAAAACGTCAGGGTGCAAGGTAAAGACAATACAATTCCAAGGAATGGGGTTTATTGAGTTGTCTACCTTTGTAAATAACATATTAAAAACTTTTTTAACGACTCCAAACTCGTTACTTTCAACACCAATAGGGAGTAATGATCAGTTCCCATACTATTTTAGACCATCAAAAAGGGTAAGAGAATTAACAACAAATTTCACATCAGTAGGTAACTTATTGTCTACTGTAAACATGTCCTTACTAAGTTCATTAATACGAATATCACCGACAGATCCTACACCAGGGTACGGATTGGTGTTAGACGCGAAACTTTCAACAGACTTACCATTAAGTTTTAAGAAAGAGGTTTATATTCCAACAACCGTTGAAAACGTAGAGAACACTATAAGTTTGTTAGGTGCAAATCAAGTATTTTTATTGTCTCACGAATCACAAATACCAGGAAAAGACAAGGTGGATTTAAGTAATACATTATATGGTATTGACCAAACAAAAATAATAAATGAGATATATCCAAATACCTCATCGATGGTTAGAGGAGAAGAACTTTTAGAGTTGTTAAGTCTAATTGTTAGTTTCTGTACTACACACGTACACCCATACCCTTTAATGCCACCATCTTCAGTTTCTTTAGACGGAACAAGTATTGACGAATTGCTTAGAAAAATGCAAGAATCATATACTAAAATTATAAATGAAAATATTCGAATTAACTAAGTATTTATATATAAAAATACAAGATGTCAATTCATAGGTCTTATTTTGATAAGTCAAATACTATATTATTTAACTCGTATAATAATACGGCGAGAAATCCTATTGTGGAATTATTTTACGGTAGAGTTGACGATTCGTCCGTACCTTTAGGGTATAGTCGATACATATTTAACATTGATTTAACAGATTTACGAACAAAAGTGACTCAAGGAGTTGTGTCTACAGGGTGTACCGGATTTTCATCTATTACCCATACGTTAAAAATGACAAATACCTCTTTTTTTGATAATGAATTATTAAACGATAAAACATCTCAAGGGAGAAGAAGAGCAACATCTTTTGATTTACTACTTTTTAGGATACCTCAAAACCAACAATGGGATTCTGGTGTAGGGTATGATTATTACGATTTTGGGGTTTCAAATCTAAACGATAGATCTTTTTCACAAAGACCGTCAAATTGGTTTGAAAGAACAACTATAAGTGGTTGGTCGACTTCAGGCATATATAGCAACAATAACTCATCAACAGGTACAGGTGTAAATTATACGGGACTTACCATTGTTGATACACAACATTTTGAATTTGGAAATGAGGACATTGAGTTTAATATGACCAACGAAATTAATTCTAGATTAAGTGGGGGGACAACGGGTGTAACCGGTTATGGTATTGCGTATTTACCTCAAGTTGAGAATATTTCCGGTTTAACTGAAAATTATTCTGTTGGGTTTTTCTCACCTCATACTCAAACGTTTTATGAACCATTTTTAGAAACATCATACAACGACCTAATAGACGACAATAGAAACGACTTTCATTGTGGGTTAAATAATAACCTATATTTATACATCTACGACAATGGAACACCAATTAATTTGGACTCTTTACCTACTGTAGATATTTTAGATGCGAATGGGGATGTGGTTTCTGGGTTTACCGGATTAACCACATGTCTTGTCACCACAGGTGTTTATAAAGTTTCTGTAAATAATATGTCTTGTACAGATGCTCCTTGTATATACTATGATGTTTGGAAGGGATTATCGATCGGGGGTCAGTCATTTGATAATCAAGAAAACGAATTTGCATTATTGGAAAAATTAGGTAGATACCAAATCGGAACCACGACAGATAAACCTAAAATTTATGGGTTTAGTTTTGATGGTATAAAACAGAGCGAAAAAGTTTTAAATACTGATGTAAGAAAGGTAAATGTTGTTGTAAAACAAGCGTATAGTTCAAACTCGGTATTAAATAGTGTGGAGGCTTATTATAGAATTTATGTTAGGGAAGGGGCGAATACCGAAGTACAAGTTCAAGATTGGACAAAAATAAACAGGACACCGGACGGGTATTATTTTGTTTTTGATACGACAGATAAAATACCAAACGAATATTTTGTGGACATAAAAGTAATAAGTGATAAAAACACAGATACTTATAAAAGAGAACTACAATTTCAAATTGTAAATAAAAAATAAAAAATAAAAAATGGGTCAAACAAGTGCAAACACCGAAGTAACAGTATGTCAACAAATTTGTACAACAACGGGTACAACCGTTGTTTCAGTATCAGTTCCACATCCGACATATTCTAATTTAACAGGAGGAACAATTGTACAATTAAACTTGGTACAAATGGGGGGATTAAACGGACTTTATTCATAAATAAAAATTAAAAAAATATGGCAAATGCAATTCCATGTGTCACCGGTCTTGGTGTCGATCTAAATTACAGTGGATTAACGTTAGTCTCAGGAGATACTGTATACGCTTCTGGTAGTGATGGTAAAGGTGGTACTATTTCAGGATGTTATGAAATAATAGATAATAGAACAGCTACCGGTTCAACCATTATTCCATTATTTATTTATTCAGATTGTTATGACTGTTTAAATGAAAATTATGGTGTGGTAAATTTCACATCTTGTGACCGTAGTTACGAATCATTACAAGCACCAATATCGTCTTTTGGGGTTATACCATTTTCTGGTCAAGTCTTTTATGGTACTTTTGACGTAAACGCGGGATCTGGTAGTATTCTTTCAAGAATTACAACCTGTTGGATTGTCGATGTAAGAAATCCCATAACTCAATATACCGAATCACAGTACGCAGCAAGATATTTATCAACGGCAGTTACGGTACCAACGTCTCAAACTTCATGTGAAAGTTGTTTATCGGCAAATTCGGTAACATATGAAGTTACTAGATGTATTGAGGAAGTTTCAGATTATGTATTATTGATTGGTAATCAATATAGTGGTAATACCATATCATACACTGACGGAATAAATCAATTTTGTGGTGTTGTTGGAAATCAAGTGGTGGGTTCTCCTGAATTAACCTTTGTTTTTGATTATGGTGCGGGAGATGAGGAGTGTACAAATTGTTTAACCGAATCTAATCAAAAAACTTTAATTGAAAGTTGTACTGATCCTAGAATACAGTATACCGTTTGGTCGTCAACATTATTTAATGTAGGTGACTACACCCATCTTTCAACAGATGATGGTTGTTTTAGAATTGTAGGTCCTTCTGAAGATGAGATTGGTAATATAAACTTTTTAAATTTTGTTCCTTCACCTGGTTGTGATCCTTGTATTGAATGTAATGGGATCGCATATGACTACACAACATGCGGAGATGAACCGATAAGTGGGGTGGTCTATCTATATCAGAATTTACCTGTAGGTGCAACATTCTATGATCCACAAAACGGAACGTGTTCAACAATAGATGGTATAACAACAGGTGAGGACTATCGGTTATATGGTACACCAACATTTGTTGATTGTGAAGCTTGTACGGGAGACACAAAAACATATGAAATATGGGAAGCGGATATTTGTTTTAGTACCTCAACAACATCTGTGTATGTAATAACAACATCAGTTGCTGGATTAAGTGGTGGAGAAACGGTTAAGTTAATGTGGGGGTCAAACGAATATATTTGTGCAACATTAACAACATTATCGTCACCAGGTTCTGGAAATCCTTATTATAACACAAAAGTTGACGGTTCAGGATATAGTGTTATTTATGATGGTTGTAATACTTGCACCGCAAATTCTTATATTTCAGTTGGTTTGGTACATTGTGATACGGGTGTTGAAAGTTATGTTACTATTAGTCTTGAAAATTATATACAGATTACCGGAGGTGTTGGTACTTTACCAAACTACACTATTAGAGACATTAACCAAAATTGCTATACAGTAACAAGTGCGTGTCCTTTACCGGCATCTGAATCAACAGGAAACTTGTCAATAGTATATTTCTTTTATAGTTGTATATATTGTCCAGATCAAATAATAACAAGCGCAAATACTGAGAGTGATATATGTCAACAAATATGTACAGATACGGGTAGTACTGTAGTCTCTGTAGACGCACCTCACCCTATCTACACTGATGGTTATAACAATCCCATAATGCAATTAAACATGATTGTTTTAGGAGGAATAAACGGATTAAATAATTAAAATTATGAATATTAACATTAATAGAATAATTAAAAAAGTATTACAAGAGGAAGAAAATAAAAGATCATCAAGATATATGTTTTTTTCTAACTTAGAACAAATGAGAAGACAATGTGATTTATTGTTGGATTTAGATGAAGAGATGGTTGAGTCTATTTTGGAAAATGGTCACGATTGGGCTCAAGATCACATCTCTGAAGCAAAAAATAATATGGATCAAGTTTTTGATTTTATTATGAATGAATCAAAAGGTGAAGATGATTACGATGAAGATATGATTGGGGAAGGTCGTAAAAAAACGGGAACACCTCTTTGTGCGAGAGGTATTGCATCTGCAAAGGCAACATATGACGTATATCCAAGTGCTTATGCTAATGGTCACGCTGTTCAAGTATGTAAAGGTTCGATTAAAGGTCTTGATGGTGAAACACATTGTTCAGGAGCATATTGTTAAAGACCTGATAAAATATTTCTTATTATAATATCTAAGGACTCATTTTGGGTCCTTTTCTTTTTTGGTTTATATGATGTCATTACGGGTTTTTGACCTTTACCTGTTTGTGTATCTTTTTTTTCTGCGGATCTTTTTTGTTGACACGCAGATCTTTTTTCACTATCAGACATTTTACTTGCAACACCTGAAGCACGACACTTAGGATATGCACCTTTATCCGTATCACTCCTTCCACAAGGAGGGTGTTTACCGTCGACTTTCCTACAAATGTTAACCCACGGTCCTTTTGGTTGAGAAGACCCTTTAGGTTTCTTCTTTGTTCCAAACCATACCGCCAAATCTTCGTTAACATCTTCTTTTATCGGCACAAACGTTTTACCTTTACCAGAGTATTGATTAATTACATTACCGTCTTCATCACTATTCGTTGAGTTTGGGTGGTTTTTTATAAACTTTGTAACCTTTTCGGCTTTCTTCTCAATTTTTTTAATTTGTTTTTTTGGTGTCTCCATTGATCCATCATAACTATCATAACCTAAAAGTGGTGAATCGTAGTTGGATACTGGTATTGTAAATGGTTGGTTGCCAGAGTCTTTAAATTTACGTAACCCAAGTGTTAACGGGGCAATATAAGAACCCCTAGCTCCTGATGATGTTGAGGTGGATTCCTTTAATACTTTTTTTATAATTTCACGAATGTCCATCATTTCTCCTATTTAATAATAAATATCCGTATATCATTAAATGTAAGTGGTATGCACATAATGTTAATATTCCCCATGTCTCCATCCAAAAAAAACCATTAAAAATCCAAAATAAAATGGACAGTAAATATATCGGTAAATAAAACTTAAATCTTTTTGTTAAATATAACGGAATCAAACACGACAGAAAAAATAGGATTGCAAAAATATTATGTAACCAAAAATGGTCGGGTACTGAAAACGACGTTAATAACAATAAAAACATTGAGGGTATTTTCCACTCATCTATTTCAAAAAAAAAGTAACTAACAAGAGCATTAGTTAAGATAAATAAAAATTGTAAATTAGTTTCCCACGATTGTGATATTGATGGTAATTGACCACAGTAAAAATAAATGATAAAAGGTTGTAGGATAGCAAGAACTATCACAAACAACCTTCTAAAAAAATCAAATTTACCTGTCATCTAATAATCTTTCTCATCGTACCATCTTCATATACTTCAATAATAATACCTCTTGAATCCACACTTACTTCTTGACCCAATAAATTAACGTATTTTACAATCTTTTTGTCTGTTTGATAGTTAGTTATGACTATTGGTCCGTAAGTCTTGTATTGACCGTCAAAATCGTATTGTTGCAATCTGTAGTACACCACCGAGTTGTTTGTAAATAAGTCAACGTATGTGTATTCAATCATTTCGTTTGAATTTCCTGCGGATTCTTTTTTTCCAACCTCTCTCCAATCATATCCATCAACACTTCTTTCTATTGAAAAATAATTGGAGTTTTGTTCACTTGCCGTTGCCCATTTTAAAAGGTTTGTTGTTTCATACCCTATACCTTCAAAATATAACATTTCCACCGGTAACGGTTGTGGTGAAGTAACTGAAATTCCAAATGTACCGGTCGTTCCACCATTGTATTCCCATATTCTAATATAAATCGTTTCATATTCATTAAAATCTGTTCTTGATATAAATGACATTGCTCCGTTTGGAGAACTATCGTCGTCACATTGTATTTCCACTAATGATCCGAGAGTTCCTCTATATATAGTCATACCCGCGTCTGTAATTACACCTGTTTGAGTATCAAAATCCAATGATGTTACGTATTGTGGAAGTGTGACTTTAAACCAAACATCTTCTCCAACATATGCGGCACAACTTGGTGTTGATTCGGTAGTCGTATTAGTTGCGTTTGTATTAGTATAAGTGACATATGTTACTGTATTTGATATTGTTAAATCAATAGCTCCACTTGGGTTATCATTGATTGGTGGTACGGGAGGTGCAGTACAAGTTCTAGATATGGTAAAGGTCCCTGTTGAAGTACTACTAGTTAAGTAATGAGCAACATAAATATAATACTGAACACCTACCGTTGTGGTAAATGTATAGGTTTCAGTAGAAAATGAATTATCAATGTTAGTTATGTAAGTTAATCCACTACAAGATCCGGACATAAATAATAAACTATGGTCAAATGTGGTTGTTGATGTAATTGTTGTTGATTGTCCGTCACCTGCAAAGGTATACCAAACACCATAATTAGATGATAATGAAAATGGTGCAGTTTCAACAACCGTACCTACTGTCGTACCCGCTAATGAGCTAGTACCACAAGAAACATTTACCGATCCAGAACAATAATCATTTGCTGGTGGTGGTGTTGGTGAAGTTGAACTAGCAGACGCATTCCAAGAACTATACGTCCCCCCACAATTACTTCTAACATACAATATATATGTGGTATTTTGAGTTAATGATGAGGTAGAAGAAGATGTCACTCCAGCACCGACACTTCCACTAGCGGTTAATCCTGTTGCACCACTACCCCCTAAACCTGAAGTTCTAATTTCCCATTCATATCCATTTGTTGGTAATGATGGTGATGCCGACCAAGATAAATTAGCCGAGGTTGGGGATGTGTAAGTTACTAATAATGATGATGGGGCAACACAAGATGGTGGCGTCCAAGTGTATGTTAATCCTGAAGCCGGTTTAACTGTACTTGAAAGTGTTACAGTTGAACTATT
>Ga0181349_1000164_pt1 | contig 26978 bp, 33 predicted proteins | sample Su13VDMM110SD_FD_130106 | JGI IMG/M metagenome (GOLD analysis project Ga0181349, IMG submission 130106) | Freshwater viral communities from Lake Michigan, USA - Su13.VD.MM110.S.D | ecosystem: Environmental > Aquatic > Freshwater > Lake | place: USA: Michigan | collected 2013-07-16 | reverse complement strand
GTAGTGAGACATAGTTAACTGCGAAGGAGGGGCAGTTAACTGGAGGTGTTAACCAAAAATTAGTCACCAACGCCGGAGAGAACGGTATATCAACAGGTGAAAGGGAGTGTTGGTCGTTAATAACGCATAACGTAAATATGCCGATGGGTTGCGAGAAGACCAAGAGAATTATGAGATTAGCTATCGAGTAAGTTTCGTAAAAGATATGGGCACATATTTTTTCCGGTCACGAAAACGTAATACTTTTTGCATAAGGATTATATGTTAAAAATGCCAGCACCGTATCATATTGTTCACGCAGCTTTTGCAAGGGTCCAGGAAACTGGACGCATAGCCGAAAGGACGGCAGAAAGCCTGAAACAAGCAGAGATACAGCTGATAACTGCAATGGAAACGCAGTTGGCTTCAATTGCCCTCAGGGTGTCCTTTTACAAGGAAATGCTTGAAGCAAACCGGGAGGCTCAGGTGCGATACCAACATGCAGGTGATTATCTGTACCATCTGTTGACAGTCTAAATAGCCGAAAGGCAAAAACGAATTTTTACTTTCCCGAGTCTTTATTATGAAAAATGGCCTCGTTCTACGTGGTTATCAATCCAGCTGACCCGGACATTACAGTACAGACATACATGCAGATGCTAACGTGTCTTCTGAATGACAATACGCGTAAAGCATATCATTACTGCAAGGCTTCGGATGGTCTAATGAAGCCCACAACTGTCATTGAGATGGTTGGCAATGTGCCTGTTCACCGCACACTCAGCGTGTTTGAGTGTCCGAAGGAGTACTTGACATATCCGACAGAGACCAACACATGTACAATCTGTGGATGGCTACACATGCAGGGTTCAAGCTGTATGAGCTGTGACTGGCAAGAAGACTACTGCTGTCCTGACTGCGGAGTGAATACCAACCAAGGCACGTGTTCTCACATGTGCCCAACCTGGTCAGACTTCTAAATATGAAAAAGGCATTGCGCCCTTTTTCTATGTCATCTCAGCAGGGCTCCACACTCAGCTTCACCGGCAGGTTGCCAGTGTTGATGAGGTCGAGCAGGACATTGTGAATGTCTGCCCGGGTGTGGAATACCGCAGCCAGCAACTGGTAAAGCACGTGGCGCTTCACCAGCTCGCAGCTGGCTGGGTTATTGTAGTCAGAGACGAAGTGCCCCAGTGGGTCGTGGGTTGTTCCGACCATTGGAGTCAATGCGTACCCCCACAATGAGAGGATGCGCGTTGCTGGGTCCCATGTGATGTTGCTGCAGCCGTAGAACGGCTCGTGGACCCGAGGCCCCAGGTTGAGAGGCGGGGGTGCAGACATTTGTTCTGGTAGAACAGATGGGGCGGTAATAGCATTGCTTTGAGTCTTTTTATAATCCGTTTTTACTACACACACCTCAACATACTTTTCACATTCATTTTGATTGTGTCCCATCAAAAAAGCAGGTAATGCCTGTGCATTGATGACATTGTGCCTAATAATATATGGTTCTGTCATCACTTCATTAACTATAGCAATCACATCGCCAATATGTACAGTCTTATCGGAGCAAGGATAAACCCCCTTCCACTCTGAATCCGGAATCATAAATTGGTCATAAAAGCAAATATACAACTTTACACTTCCATAGTCATCAAGAAGTCTAAGGTCATTTTTAATTTGCTTTTTAGCAGCTTCTAACTGTTCTGGGTGGAATGGCATTTAATATACTTAGAGCTTAATGCTTACTGAATTTTTACCCGTAGACCCACCCTTCTTACTGCCCCCGGAAAGTGTTACCTTCTTATCGGTTACTCCTGAGTTTACTGTCTTGAGAAGGGCTGAAATATCAGCTGGAATGCTGGGCGGCTTCATCTCAACACGGGGCTGAACAGCGGCTGCTTGGGGCTGAGGATTAGGCCGGGCAGGCATCTTTACGGGTGACTTGATTGTCTGTGGTGCACGCTGGGGCTGAGGAGGAATCATTGAACTCATGAAGTTCGCAAGACCGGCCATCGGGTTCTCACCGCCCCGAGGTGCCATAGGAGGAGGTGCAACATTCGTTCCACGCTGATTGGTCTGTGACTGCATTGCGGCAGTAGCAAGTTGGCGAGCAATCTCAGGATTTGACTTGAGTACCTGGTCGAGGTTGGGAATAGGAGACTTCTGAACCATCTGATTTGTCAGGTGAACCATGTATACCATCATACAAGTACGAATAGGGATGCGTACAAGGGGGTGCATGCGTAGCTTGTCACCATACAGGTCATATAGCTCTTCAAAGTCTTCCTCCATATCACCAACCTTCATCTGAGCAGCCTCAGAAAGACCATCTAGCTGAAGACCAAAGGCCTTCATCATTCCTACGTTCTTGGATGACCACTCAAGACCTCCCATACCGGTCACGAACCACTCAGAGAACTGCTGTACAGACCGGTCCATATCCTTTTCCTTACGGATGAACTCCAGCTCCATCTCCATCTCCTCTAGAGAAGAGTCCATAGTGAATCTCTTACGCATAGGTACGCCCATCTTAGATAGACGGTCAAACTTGCGTAGAGTCTCGTACTTCTTGCGCTGAACGTGTTCGTCTGACATCCGGGTATGAGACTGAGAGGGAATGAATGAATCTGCATTCATATTCTGAACACCGCTCCATGTCTCGGTAGGACCTACTGAATCCAGATTTGGCATAATGCGAGGTGCAGTATCATCTGTGAAGTTGGGGAGCTCGAATGTTTCAAGATTAGGAAGAGCCGTATCTCCACCACTTCCACCAGCCATACTAGGATTTACAAGCATATCTAGTCCGATAATGTCCATTTGTTAGTTAGTGACGTAAGGGTTATGAAAACTTTAACGCGTATTTTCCATAAACCAAAGACCTTGGAGAAAAGCATCTGCTAAGTCATCCTTCTTCGGGTGTTTTAGCATATAATCTTTCCATTGCGCCGGAACTAAGGCAGAAGCATGAACAATTCCAGTTTTCTTGCGTCCCTTATATGTCTTGGTTGCATCATCTACTGTCACCATATTTGTTAGCTTATGAACAGCTGATACACCCTTAGTTGAATATCCATGACATTCAAACCACATGTGCATCATTGCCTGAACAGCCATCATACGCTTATCAGGTTGTTGTTCAAAAATTACCTTAGTTGAACCATTCCAAATAGAAGTCCGGGATGTCAGAGAAGTATTAATAAGAGGAGCTAAATCAACTACACTTCCTTGTTTGCATGATTTTACACATCGCTTCCAGACACGAGCAGCATAGTGAGAATAAAGAGCGTCTACGAGGGACTTCTTTGTTGTCCCCTCGATATGTAACTCCCCAGCTTCCTTCTTCAACGCCTCTAAGGTCTTCTGTGATAATGATGTCTTTGTACACGCCTTGCCCGCCTTCTTGTGGACAGAACACGCGTATTGTTCTTGTTGTTTCCAGTTTGCTGGTTTACGACATTTAAAACACTTAGGATTATCATGTCCGGCTCCTTCTGCCATGACATCAATTAGGTCCCAGTGTAGAATCTTGACATCTTTGCGCGAGGTTCCTTCTAGAATACAAAATGCTAAATTACGTAATCCAACATCAAATGATACAAGCTTCATTGTTACTATAGGGTTATGATGTAAAAATGGAATCTAAAAATATATATTAAAAATAATACAAACCGGATGAGTCTCATCATCTCAATTCCAACTGTGGAAATGAGCGAGCCTTCCCCATGTGGAGGGGACATGATGCCCCGCCCATTACCATCTCGCGAGGACATCCTGCGCGAGATGGAGCGGAGAATAACCGCAACATACGAGGTCTTTTATCAAACAAGACTGAACTTTGACGAGCTTATTGTGCGCCTTTTGTGGGACACATTCGGCGACCCATATTCTGTGGACTCATCCGCAAGGCAGACGTTTCTCGAGTCAAACTTTGAGTACAACTCTGCCAAAGCACAGCTTGAGAATACGCTCATCATCTTCCATGATGCAGTCGCCATCCGCGACCGCTTCATGCAGACATAAGCCGAAAGGCCAACAAATTTTTACTTTGGTTGTAAAGATTGAATATACAATGCAACAATCAAGGTCATAGAAGCATCAGTAGTCGGGTCATGCGCCTTTTCAAGTGGAAGATGTTTTGCAAGTTCCTTTGTTTCCGGGTCAAGATGTCTCTTAATGCAATTATATGTTCCTTCTAGTTTGGCTGTTCCACACTTTTGTCTGCTTTGATAATTCCATAAAGCAATATCAATTATGTGCTTAGGTGAACTATATTCGAACCCATACATTGCTGCTGCATTCTTTAAAGCATCAATATCTCCGGTTCCTTTTACAATAATCGATGACTCTGCATAATGTTTCATAAAAGTTGCATACCAAGACGGAGGCTTGTGATGAGATTTGATATTTGGGTCATTTGCATAAACTTTTAATCCCTCTTCTAGTGCTTCATTACCTTCGGGAGATAAGTGGGAGGGAAATGATTTTGCCCAAGAAAGACCAAGAGCATCTTCTAATTCATCTAGCTTCCGAGCTGTTGCCGGTTCAACAGTTGCATATTTTGAGATAGGAAAGGATACTTCGCGTTTGGGTTTTGATAAGGTAACAAAAAATGTCCCATTATATGACCATGACCCATCTTTGTTTTTGTTAAGCAAAAAGCCACCTATTTCCCGCGATACGAAGAAAAAGTCTTCTGTCGGAGGAAATATATATTTTTGGTCTCCGGTATCGCCTAATACATGCCAGAACTCGCAGTCAAACACTAGTATCTTTGTTTGGCCGCTCGCTAAGAGGTCTAATTGTTTATTATGGAATCTCATTGTATTTGTATTTAAGAAGATGCTTTTAGTAGCTGAAGAAGTACAGTCTTAGAGTCACGCTTGCCGTAAGGGATGCCCTTCTTGGAAAGAAGCTCGCGAAGCTCAGCAGATGTCTTGTCCTGGAGGTCATCAATATCTTCCTTCACTTCGGGAACAGTAGGAACCTCAACCGTGTCTACTACCTCAACGTGCTTCTCCTCAATTACAGAAGCCCGGTCATCCTCTTCCTCCTCATCCGTATCGGGCTCAATGGGTGCAGGAACCAGGTGTGACGCAACAAAAGAAGAAAGAGAACCAACAACAGACATCACCTTATTCTGCTGCCAGTACATGTATCCTACCATTCCGGCAAGGACAAGGACCATGGTTGCAAGTACGAGGACGCTGACATTTAGGAAGCTGCTCATTTGATGTTTTGTATAGACAAAAGCTTCTTTCTTTAAACGTAAAAGGAATGCCCACTCCCGATGCATCGCAATTTACGCAGCTGAAAAAATATTCTGCTATCAACACCGGTGATAAAGGACAGGTACAGCAGAAAACTATTACGCATTTATATCAGCCAGTTCCATCAGTCACACAACCTGTTGAGTTCCTGGCATCGTTCTCAAATAAATATGTTAGCACCCCTTCATTTGTTCCTATCAATCGAGTAACTGGTGTTCAGTATAAGCCCAAGGTTCCAGGTGGAAACGTGAATGGACAGACTGGTGGTGGCAGTGGCGGACCGATATGCGGCGTGATTAATATTACGGATATTGCTACATATGATTCTGTAAATTCATTGTATGTATTAAATGGCAACTACACGATTACTGCATGTCAAATATTAAATATAGCTGTTAGTATTACATTGCGGATTAATGCAGGGCAAACATTAACGAATAATGGCACCATCAATAACGCCAACTTTTTACGTAACAACGGCACATTCAACAATAACGGCACATTGAACAACAGCCTCTATGTATATAATACCGACACACTCAACAACAATGGCACATTTAATAACAACACACTTGGCAATATCTTTAACAACCCCTTTGGCGTATTCAATAACACCAGCATACTCAACAACACTGGCAACAGCTATAATGACCTTGGCGCCACAATCAACAACTCTGGGTTTATCTATACTTATGGCGGCGGCATAACCTGGAACAACGGCATACTCAACAACATCGGCACGATTAGTACTTCAGATGGGTCGTCAACCTGTGGACCGGGAACACTTAACGACAGCGGCACCATTAATGATACTGGTACACAGAATACCGATTGCCCGTCTAGCGGCGTGCCACTTGGAGTTGCAACTCCTGTGAGTGGAATACCACTTGGAGATTCAGCATTTTCCATTCCTGGAATTGTACACCATAAAAGTCCAGACGTAAGGTCAAGTGATTGAAGCTTTGATTGATACACCTGATACATCAATCCAGCAAGTTATGCTCTAACTGGTTAAAACGCCTCATCAAACTTGATGGTCATCTCTGCTTGAGATAGACCAACTCCCGGCTTAGAATACTCTGAAACCTTCTTCTCAAAGAAGTTGGTCTTACCTTCCAATGAAATCAGCTCCATGAAATCAAACGGATTTGTGGAATTGTAAATCTTCTTAATCCCAAGCTGTAGCGCCAGTCTGTCTGCTACAAACTGGATATATTGCTGCATGTCTCGGGAGTTCATTCCAATAAGTGAGCATGGGAGTGAGTCCGTAATAAATGCTGACTCAATCCGAACAGCATCGCAGATAATGGTTCCAATCTCATCTGAAGTCAGCTTGTTCTCCATCTTGTGATACAATGCAACTGCAAACTCAGTGTGCAGACCCTCATCTCGAGAGATTAGCTCATTAGAGAATGTCAGGCCGGGAAGTAGGCCACGCTTCTTGAGCCAGTAGATTGCACAGAAGCTCCCAGAGAAGAAGATGCCTTCCACACAGGCAAATGCCACTAGACGAGTAGCATATGAGCGGTCATTATTCATCCAATCGAGAGCCCACTTTGCTTTCTCAGCAATACTGGGGATAGTATCGATAGCCCGAAAGAGCATCTTTTGCTCATCCTTATCCTTCACATACTGGTCAATAAGCAGAGAGTATGTCTCTGAATGAATTCCCTCCATGGCATTCTGCATACCATAGAATAGGCGTGCAATTGGGGACTGAACCTCAACCTGGAACCGGGAAGCAAGGTTTTCTTGAACAATGCCATCTGAGCCAGCAAAGAAGGCTAGAACGTTCTTGATAAAATGACGTTCGTCCTTGTTTAGTTTCTCCCAATCCTCCTTATCCTTGCTGAAATCAATTTCTTCAACAGCCCAGAAAGTTCCTACTGCTTTCTTGTATAGTTTGTATAGGTCCTGCTCTGAGTCCTTAATAGGGAACAAAGTATAACGCTCACCGAGAGTTGTCGCAGATGAGTCGAATAGAGGCTCCATATTCTGAGGGCGAGGAAATGAATTAAATACTTCCATCTTATTCAATATAAGAAATGAGTGGTCCAAATCCATTTTCAACAGCGGATGCTCCTCAGCACAACTTAGTATCAAAAATTGTTGGTAATGGGCCATATCATGTAGCAGTTGACTTGGTAGACGTGGATACGGCGTATGCTATTCAGCTTGGTTCTGCAGCAGACCCGGTTCGGCAAGAATATGTTACCCAAATTGGAACAGCATCAAACCCAGTAGACTCTATTTATGTAAGAAACATTTATCCTCCTCCCGGAGTATTGGAGAATGCAATTGGAGGGACTGGTATTGACATTGAGTACACAACTTCTGGGCCAGTTATCTCTGCTCTTGTTGCAGCTGGTGATGGTATTGCTCTGAGTGTTGACCAGAACAGAGTAATAAATCTGAGTACTACTTTAACACTGTTGAATGGCCCGGGTATTGAGATTACGCCGTTTAGTGATGAGAATAATCCAAATGGTTTAATTATCAGTGCAAGTGGCAGTAGTGGTGGTACAGGAACTACTTCAATTCCTGAAGGAGAGCTTGTGATTGGTGATGGTGGAGCTGGTCTGACTTCATCTCCAAATGTATTTTTTGATAATGCTGCTCAGCTGCTGTATGTCCCGGGAACTATTATTAATACGGTTGGAGAGGCCGGAGTTCTTCGGATGAATACCGGAGGACCAGCCGGAGATGCTTACATTGAATCTGGATTTGAAGATGTTCAAAATTCGGGAAACATGCTTAATATTAGCTATATTGGGGGTACAGCAGACCCAACTGTAACAGTTGATACCTTTGACTCGTTTGTTGGAATCAACAAGTCTGGACCATCTGTTGCACTAGATGTAGTTGGTCAAGCTGTTGTTGCATTTGATGTAGGCAGTGGGGCAACAAGCACTGTATATACTACAGTAGTTGGAGGTACTGGACCAACTGGTAGTGTTACACTACAGCCTGCCACAACATATATTATGCACGTATGGGGAGCTGGAGGTGCTGCAAATGGTGGTGTTGGGGGTGGAGGTGGATATGCAGAGTATCAGATAACGCCTAGCACAGCTACTGTTCTTTCTTGGCTCGGCAATTATGGCGGAGCAAGTGGTGGTGGTAATGCTTTAGTGGGCAGTATTGGCGCATCAACCTTTATTGTTCCCGGTGGTGGTGCTGGGGGCGTTTCAGGTGGCACTGGTGGTGGGGGTGGAGAAGCACTGGGAGGTCGGCCAACCCCAGAAGGAGGTAGAATTGGAGGTGGCGGAGCAGCACAAGCAACATATGATGATAATCGTTCTTGGAGATATACTACAGTTGGTGGTACAATTGGTGGAAGTGGAGATATATTCAATGAAGGAACAATTGATGGTCTTACCGCTACTGTTCAAGGAACTTTAGTAGTAAATCTAGCAAATCCCCCGGTTAGCGTTAGCATTAATATTCCAACACCGGGTGTAACATATACGATTGCAGCTGGCACTACAATGACATTTGTAACAAGTGGTACTGTATTTAATGGAGCTACATTCTCATCTCCAGCTGGGGCTGAGTTTCCGCTAACTCAGGTTACAGGTTATATAGTTAATGATGCCGGAGAATTGCCTTCTACTACCTATACATCAATTGCACTATATGCAGATTGGCCAAACACTACAACCCCAGTATTTCCGGGAGGTTCAGTTGATACAGGTTTAACCGGAATTACGTATGGTGCTGGAGATGTAAGTTGGACTGGTGGCGAAATTACGTATGTTCCTGGAACAACTTTTTATCTATATTTTACTGCTGCAACTGATAACCAGACATCAGAAGAAATTACTGTTACAAGTGGAGCTAATATGACAATCAGTTCACCATTTGATTTTTTAACAGGAGTAACCCTGAGTACTACTGGAATTGGTCAATTACCTACTGGTTCTCAAATTGATGTAGCAAGTAGGCAATTTGATAATACGGGTGCTGTTTCTACTACAAATACGGGGGCTGCGTATGGTGGCGGAGGAGGTATTGGAGGTGGCTCACCAGCACTAGTTGCAGGTGTTACTGGAATGACATATGGCACATCTACAAATGAGTTTGCAGGTGGAGGCGGTGGTGCTTACCAACATAGCGGCAGCCTTCCTGTTCTTCAAGTTGAGCCGGGAGTTGCAAACCGGTCATATGTAAATACATTCAACCGAAATGGAGCTTATGGTGCGGGAGGAACAGCTGGTGCTGGCGGAACTCAGTATCTAATTCTGCAAACAAAAACAGATACTGGTGTGATTCCTCCGGCACTAAAAGTGTATGGTGATGAAACAGTAAGTGGTAATCTGTCAGTAGGTGGAACTGCAACAGTAAATAGCCTACTTGTATACGGTAATGGACAAATAAATCAGAACTTTTTGCAGAATGGAAATGCTGCACCTAATTTTGGAGCAACATTCAATAGCCCGCTTCGGGCAAATAACGGGTTTAGTGTTACACTGGGCTCAACAGCTGGAATGAATCAAGAAACGCGAATTGTCTGGAATCAAGTAAACCCTGGAACTGGAAGTGCTGAAATACTTGTAAACAATACTTTAGCAGGCAGCACAGGAGGTGTTGCATTATATAATCAGAATAGCTCCGTAGGACCGGCACTTGTGAATCTTGCAACATTTCAGCAAAGTACTGCATCAATTCTTGAACCCGGTAGCAACACAGGAATGTTAACTGTGAATGGAATGATTTCTAGCTATGCAATTGCACAAGTTCCCCATGTTGTACCTCCTGGACCTATAGGAACTGATACAAGTCCACCATATACTGCACCAGAGATGAACCCTTCGATTGGTAGGTTTGCATGGACAATTACAGAGCCGGGTATATATCTATTCTTTTGGAATGGAACAGATAGCGGAAGTACACATATGTTGTATCTAAATACAGTTGGATTTGCCGAAGGTGGTGGATTTAAATCAGCAACTGCAGAAGTGTATGGATATAGCAATAAAATTGGATTTTCGTATAAAGGCGGGAACCCAGCAGCATCTTTAGGGTTTACGATTTACAAACTTTTTAGCCTGCCGCTTGATACTACAGTTTAACAACCAATTTGTGAATGGATAGTGATGAAACGCCGGATGCTTCGGATACTGATTTCATTTGGGTCTTTGTCCGGAACCCCATCACATATGCTACAACTCCTGCTACAATCGTCTTAGGCGTATGCTCAAACTCATCTTCTGACTTGGTAGAGATATCAAGCAAAATCTGAAAGATTCTATCGCGCTGCTTATCATTCAACGACAATGTTGCACACAACCGTTCTGCGATTCCCAACTGGGTTTGGAGAACTGTATTTTCTTTTACACTAAATCTGGAAACTGCCTTACAGAGTGAGCGAATGCTTACCCGAAATAGTTCGGCGATTTCTTCATGTGTGCGTGAGGCATTGTTCTGACGGCATGCCACATATACGGCGGCACCCATAAGAGCACGACGTGTTTCTCCCCGGACTTTCTGGGCATCATCCATTGCTTTGTAGAGACCGCATGCATCCATAAAGACTGACTTGGGCAGATTATGGGTTGTGCATGTTGATTGAATATTATCGAAAATTCCCATCCAAGACCGTTCAGAGTTGGATGATAATGACCACGTGGATAGCCGCTGTAGTTCCTTCATTCTCGTATTTGTAGATGCAATTCCTCGGAATGAGATTACAGACCCGTATGAGGATTCTGGAAGCAAGTCGGATGTTGAAAATCCGGTACGTCCCTTTTCTTCTTTGCCATCATCATAATTACGCCATTCAGCGCCTTCATCAATAAATCGGTCGCCAATAGACCCACAGCTTTCACAGACATACTCCCCATCATCAACTACGAATGAATGTTCGCACATGATTCTTGGTGTTTTTTGTCTAGACTTTAATTCGCTTCCGTTTTACGCATCACTTGCCATGTGCTAGATGTGCATGGTCACTCGCATGAGAAGACCCGGTTGTTACTTTTTTGGAGATGTTATTCTCATCATTATGGGCTTTTAATTCCTCTTCAGTAGTTGGTGTATAGGAAAGATTCATATCAACGATTGAACCATATTTGGGAAATATCCATGAGAATAGGTCTTCAAAGAATTTATTCTGAATAAACTTTAGCTTCTCAGTCAGCTCATCTAAGAATAGAAATAGAGCAATCACGAAGAAAATTCCAGAAACCCATGAGTCTACAGCTAGTTCTTTTGCTTTTGATGTTGGGAAGAAAGGAGGAATCAACTGAGTGATTTCAGATGCCCAGTACCCAAAAATAGCAATCAACATAATCTCAACTGAGACATCAGTGACTTGGTAGAGTGAAGACCGGGCTTTCCATGTATCGTCGAACTCATCGAAAAGGTAATATAACACGTAAGAAATGAAAGCACCATATGCTGTATGTATAATTGCTAAAATAGCGGCATTCCCAGTCTCTGCAAGGCTTTCTGATATTTTACCCATTTATATACTACTTCTCTAATTATCCTTGCTAGGTTCTGGCACAGGTACTGCTGTAAGGTATGTATATGCCCGAGCTACAAGAGGGTATAGGATACATGCAGCAAGAGGAACGCCAATGTAAATCTTCCAGTCAGATAGGAAAATCTCAGTACCCTTACTGATATAGTCTACTGTAAGACCTCTTAGTTTTGTTAGAGCTTCTCCCGACTTTTTTGCTACGACTGAATACACTGCATCAACCACAGCAATTGCTGTATAAAATAGGAGTACCACAAATCCAGAAACGAGAGCAAACGATAAAAGAAAGCCCTGGACTGAATAACCAGTAACAAAGGATAGTACGACGGCAACCACCACAAAAACAGTTACTATCTTGAGAATATCAACCAATGCAAAGAAATCTCTTTGAAGACCGCGAAAGTCAGCAAGAAAGCCCATTTATTAATTAACCAAGTAAATTATTGCATAAAGGTCGGGTCATAAACTTGAGGACGGTAATTTGTAACGAGCATTGGTTTCCCTAAGTCTTTTGTCTTTACCGGCTTTAGCCAAGAAATAAGCAGATACTTCTCTTCTACATGCCAAACCCAGAAACCATTCTTCAATAATTCACCCATTAGGTAATCTACCGCGTCCTTGAAGTTATATAATGGGTAACCAAATACGAACGATGGAACTTCAAATAAGATATATGGTGCATTTGCATTCATAATTGCTTGCTGGCGCACTTTGCCTTCAATTTGTGCTATAACCGGCTTCATAGCAGACATCTTATAAAGTCTGCGCTCTTCTTGCTCATCCCAAACTTCTCTGGCTTTCATCATGGTAAAGTTCTCTTATTAAATGCCACCATTTCGTATTTTGGCATTAGGCGGTGGAGGTACAAAAGGATTTCTCCAGATAGGAGCCTTACATGAATTAGAAGCACAAGTAGGAAATTTATCAAAATACTTTTCAAAAGGAGTATATGGGTGTTCCATTGGTTCTGTTCTTGCTACCGGGATTGCATTTGGACTGAATACAGCTCAAATGGAACGGCTGTCAAAGAAATGCTTGAATTTTTTATTTGTGTTTGAAAATTTGAACTTAACGTCGCTCACAAATGCTGGAGTCAAGAAAGGTGTTGTAAGCATGGACTCGTTTGAAAAACATCTTCTGGGAGCATTTGATTCTGAGGGCATTGATTTGCGTAATAAAGTATTAAGAGACGCAAGCATTCCTTTGCATGTAGTAGCTTCTAATATGTCAAGAGGTATTCCAACTATATTTAAGGGTGATATACCAATACTTCCGGCCTTAAAAGCATCATGTTGTATTCCCTTCTTATTTCATCCACAAGTTATTGGAAAGAGTGTATATCTTGACGGAGGAATGATTACAAATGAGATGCACAAACTTATACCAAAAGAGGAGCAAGCAGAAACTCTTTCCATATATTTGATTCATTCAAGCCCACATGTAGCGCCAGACAATCTAGAAAGAATTTCAATGAGTGAATTTGCATATAAACTATACAAGTCTGTGAGTCTCTACCAGCACACGCAGAATAATAACCCGAATATCTTAAGCTTGTACTATGCATCTGGTTCCGGATTCACTGATAAAAATGATGAAGAAAAAGAGGAAATGATTTCTACTGGTCGATGCTTAATGAGAAGTTTTCTCTCCAAGCGTTCCAGTTAAGAAAGCATCAAATGTAGCAGGGTCAGGAATGCCTTGTAACTTGAATACTTTAGTTGTTATTTCTACTTTGAAGGTTGGGTATTCCTTCACGCTGTAAAGAGACGCCTTTCCCTTATCAGCCTCTGCATTAATCTCTTCGAAAAGAATTGTTTTGCCTCCGTATTTGACTGGATTATTTTTCATCATTTGCTTGAATGCTTTCCACGGCTTCCATGCTTTTCTGGACCATGGACACCATGATACATAGAAGAACATGAAACGGGCCTGGTCTTCATCCAAACCATTGTGTTCGATTGGCGGGTCTTCAATAATGAACTTGCTAGCCGGGTAGTAGCCGGCAATTAAGCGGTAACTAGCAATAACAATTACAAAAGTTATAACCACGATAATAACCGTCGCGTAGATTTCATTCATCCTTACGAAATGACGGGTATAAAAGTTTAGCATCTTTACGTTCTTGGGCAAACCATTCACGATAGGCTACTTCGGGTGTTGTACCTTTGCTGATGATGGAGTATGCAATGCTGTAGGTTTGTCGCTCTGGCTCGTATTGCTTAGGCATGATGCTGTACCATTTCCCCTGTACACGAATTGCTGGAACCATTTTGTTAGTGATTTGGGTTTGGACAGTTGATTCCATTCTTTGAATGTATATGTGTTGCTCATAGATAAATTACATCTTGCACAGATTGGAACCAAGTTTTCCAGAATTGTTTCGCCACCCTTAGATTCCGGAACATCATGACCGCATTGAAAATCAAATACGGTCATTTTGTTTTCACACCAATTTGTCGCACATTTTCCGGAATACTGTTTACCGTGATGTTTTAGCCATACCTGTTCACGCAAGGCTTTTGGAATTTTAGCTTTAATCATTATATAAGTAATCTAGCAGTGTGTAAAATGGAAATGGAAGAAGACAGTCAAAAAGATAACAAAATGGAGGAAGGATATCAGCGCTACATGCGTCTGCATGCAATTGTACAGGAGATTAACAGCAAGCCAGTGAGCCGGACAACCGAATGGTATACCGAGCACAACCACTTGCTTCACATGTACGACTGCCACTTCAAAAGTGGATTTACTGACCTCCACCCGGAGATTACGGACCCAACGTTTCGTGCAAACTGCGCGAGGCTTGACCTTCTGATTAATAAACTAATGAAGGAGTTTGACTCCTATCATTGGTTCAGTCTGTATGACTATCTTCAATTTAACAAGACTGCAATTGCGGTGGTGGATGCTGTGTTTGCATCAGTTGAGATGGCAGAGACTGATGATGAAATTTCAAATATGTTTGCAGGTCTTTCTGTTTAGGCAGGGAACCCTACAAGCCCGGCTCCAATACCAAAACCAGCACCTGTGCGAGCGGAAGCACCCACAGAAGGTGCATATACATCGAGGATAGCAAAGGTTGCCATCGCGGTGAGAGAAATCATACCGATTTCATTAAGTTTTAGCTTTCCGGAAAAGAAATATGCAGCAAGAGCAACGGCCACGCCCTCGAATGCATACTTGATTAGGCGAGTCATGAGGTCGGACATGTCAGGCATCATGGACGGTACACTTGCTTCCTTTTTATCAGGCATTTTATATTCTAGAAACGAAGAAAAGTGGATGACTATTATAACTTTTCATGTAACGGTTGACCCGGATGTTATTGAAAAATATAACATTTATAACGCTGGCGAAAGACAGATAGACTTCTATATCATGTGTTACCTAAACTCACCAGATGGTTGGTCTCAAGATGGATACTTTTTTGAACAAACAACAGACAGATTTAAAGCACGTGTATGGATTCGGTTATCTATGTCAAAGACCATTGAGAAGATTTGTGGGCTTCCGGCTATGCTATCGTGTGCATCACTTGGAGGACGAGATATGTATCTTTGTGCTGAACGATGGTTTGGCGGAGCTAAAGAAAGTGGGCTCAGTCTGCAAGATTATCGGCAATATATGGTCTCACATGAAATGGGACACATTCTTGGTAAGCAGCACAAGGACTGTCCGGGGAAGGGGAAGCCAGCCCCTATCATGCTTCAGCAGACACTTGGCATTGGAGAATGTATTCCTAACACAAATGTAAAGAGATGATTGAAAAAGACACTATGGTCACCGTGATTGGTGTTATTCTTTTGGCAATATCCTATGGCTTAAGTTCATCGTATATTCTCAGGCAGGACGCTGATTGGAAGATAGCAGGGTCTGCTGTTCCGTTTGGAATGAATATGGCTGTTCTTCTATATATTGCGTTTGGTCTGTTTAGCGTTTCTAAGCTTTCAACTGCTGTAAAGGTTATAATTATTTTAGCATTCATTTCACTGTCATATGTCGAAATTTACTTCATGTATGAGAAGCCTGCTACGCGATATGGTATTCCCTTTTCTTGGTTCATTGTAACTGCTGCTACTCTTGCTCGGTTATATTTTATAATTTCATTACACTGTGACCTGACTAAAACCTTTTTTGTATATGTTGCTCAAAGCATAGTAGAACCGAATAAAGCTGTTTTTCCAACGGCAGCATTGGATGTTGTTCAGCCAAACTGGGACAAAGCATATAGTACTTTTGAAAATGCCCTGAGAAAAACTCAGTTGTCTCCCGATGAACGTTTGGTGCAAATCAATAAGTTCCGGGCAGCTTGGGGTATGCCTCCCAAGGATGGCGTGATGACTGGCGGCCGGCGTTAAAAAGTCACTTTCAGACACCGAGGTATATAGTAATAAAATGCCCTTTGATGCTCCTGCTTCTCAGCCCCGCCAGCCCGAACTTCTTCCCAAGGAGGAGGATGGAGTAGTAATTGATTACCTCGAGGAGGACCCGGAGATTCCTACGCAGCGATATGCGATTATGTCTTTTATCTCTCCTGAGAAGGTCATCAAGCAGAAGCAGGAGTTCTACTACGAGCGTTTTCTCACGTGGATGGATTATGACTGGAAGGTGACTGGGCTTGAGGGCTTTATGGCTTTCCTTGGTAAGAAGTACTCTCTGAAGATTGAGGACCTGATGAATGATATGAATGAGTTCCGCAAGGTTCACAATGATGAGGTAAGCAAGTCTGATATTCAGGAGAAGTATCAGGTGTTCCTCATGAAGCATGAGAAGGACCTTGATACTGAGTTTACGGAGAAGGTTGAGTTCCGGACCAATGTGCGTGGTGTGAAGGTTCGTCGTGTGTTTGCCAATCTTGAGGAGGCTCAGATGTTTACAAAGGTTCTTCAGCGCAAGTATCCCCGTGACAATCTATACATCGGCAAGGTTGGTTGCTGGCTTCCTTGGGACCCTTCTGAGAACGTCGTGCAGGAGGTTGAGTATGCGGAGAAGGAGCTGAATGAGATGATGCGCAAGTACAAGGAGAATGAGGTGAACAAGGACATCTTCTTCGATGAGCGTAAGAACGAGAAGATTGAGGACCAGAAGAAGGAGAATGCACGTCGCCGGGCTGCTGCTCTGGAGGACAAGGCAAAGGAGTCTGCTACTGCAATCCTGGACAATCCTCCTGTTCACCCTACTGAGGGAGCAATTCGCGACTAAAACGGAAATATATGATGGTGATTGAATAATCAAAAAATGCAAGAATACATCAAACATCTCCAATCTGTGCTACCGTGTAGTTTGGAGACGCTTATCGAACATACTTCTCCGGAAGTGAAAGAATATTGCAGAATAAATGCAGATAAGTTCCGCGACCTAAAGGCTCGTGATAAGGGAGGAATTGGTAAGAAGGTTGAGTTTTATATATTCGGCCGGCTTCCAAATAACGACCGAAACCCTGATACAGATTGGGGTGACATCAAGACAACTCATATTAAGAAGTGTCGTGATGGATATTGTGCTAAAGAAAGATTGACTCTGACTAATTGTGGCAACACCACAAAACCGGAAACGCTGCAACACCTTTTGGGAGACCTTAAGCAGAACAAGCTATATCCTAAAATCCGGACTGGTATTTTGCTAGTTCTTTATGGAGATGAAATCCGGTATATTCTGCGTTACGATGTTGAAGAGATTGGTATAGAGTCCATATTGGAAGACTATGCTAAAATCCAGATTTGTGTTCAAGCAAATAGGGTAAGCCAAGCAGGTCAGAAGTATTTGCACATTCATCCGCACGGATGTAAGAAATCTAAGACACGTGCTCTTGGGTTTACAAATAAATTTGTTACGCGACTTATAGCTCACTATTGTGGATTAGAGTTGCGTACAGTTGGCAAGTCGTTGGTATTCTAATTCTTCCCTTGCTGCTTGACCCATACTGTGGGTCCCTTTTTCTGTACCTTTGATGGGTCAAAATCATCTCCGGCTAACATTGTTGAGCTGAACGGTTGGTTATTTGCCCATAGAGAATCATCGCATAATCTGAATGAAGGGTGGTCGGAAGCTCTGTACCAGAATACCTGGTCTTCTAGTTTATTGGATTGGACACCATTCGCAATAACAAGACACTCGTAATTCTCTGTGCATTGGTCCATGAATTGGCAGAACATCTCAAAGGTTGGAAACATACCAGCATAGTTGTCATAAATTCTCTTTCTGTTTGTGATGTTATTCTCACGCAGAATGAATACGAAGTCGATGTTAGTACGCAAGTTAGGAGTAATACCCAGCGGGTACTGCATAGTAATCAAAGTAACCATATCAATATGACGACCGTTCATGAATACATACCGGGTAGACTCTTCATTAATCCAAGACTTATCGTATAAGCAGTCATCTAAGATTAGAAAAGCGCGAGGGTCTGAATTAGAGTTTCCACCATGCGCTTTCTTGTCCTGATTTCTTTGCTGTTTAACTGCAAGCTGACGCTTGATAGCATTCATCACAATTCCGGGACTGTACTTGTCATGGATTAACTTAGAGGGAACCATATCCTGAAAAAAAGGATTGGCAACCTCTGTTCCTGAGATTACAGTTCCTACCGGGAAGCATGCCCGGCTATTCGCAAGAATATCGCGAACCAAGAAGGATTTTCCAGTATCCTTCTTTCCAATTAACACAATCATGGGAGATTTACGCGAGTCAATCTCACATCTGTCGACTATAGTTTGAATGTTAAACTTCTTGATTTGGAAATTCATCGCGTGAAGATTCCTATATTGGTTTAGGGCATGGATTATAATTGGAAAAATGAAGCGTAAACAGACATCAGAGTTACGGACCAACCCGGTGGCTCTTGTTGTTACTAGAGCTGTATGCAAGAATGACTTGTGGGACGTCACAAAACTGCAACCTTTCTTTCCTCCAATTGAGTGTCTTTTTAAGACAAATACATTGGAGCGTGTCCAGGATTATGGAATCAAGCTGAATGACCCGATTGTTTCTGCTACTGAAAATATAGGTAGTCTTACATCTGGGCGTAGTATTGATGTTCATCCGAAAATTACTATGCTGTTGAGCCCATTTAAGTGTATGAAGGGTGAGTTTGGTACGTTTGGATTACCTATGCTTTCTGAACATGCGCGTGAAACTCAATCTAAGCTACAAAGCCATAACACAGCAGGATATGTTGGGTCTATTCTTTCAGTAGCGTTGTCTCAGTCCGGATGCCAACATTTTCCAGAAGTGGTTGGTGTCTTTACAGGAACAGCTATGAGTCATACGATTGATATTTCAGATGACTACGAAGAGTTATCAGAGCGTCCTTGGTTTTCCCAGAATATTGGTAAGACATTTGAGCTTCGCTTAGATGAACATACTGGGACTTCTATTGAATATACACGCAGTGCTCGTGTATCCCTTCAGTTAGGAGAAGATGCTGATTTAGGTCATGTAGAAGAGCTTGTTGCGATTCATGCTGATGCTACAGCTGCTGAGATGACACCTGTATTCCGGGAAGAGGAAATTGATGACGAAACCGAATCAACTTCGGATGTTTCAACATCATATATCTTTGCTATTGAATCTATGGCATCATCATTTGATGAAAGCATTGATGAGGAGGAAGAGGAAGATGAACCCTTTGCTTGGGCAACATTTAAGAATGTTCCGGTTCAAATGACAGTTATGGAAAAGCTTGAGGGAACTTTCTATGAACTATTGAAAACAAATTCGGAACCAGAGAAACACTTTGCATGGATAGCTCAAATCATTTTTGCTCTTGCATATGCTCAGCGGAACTTTGCATTCACTCACAATGATTTGCACGGAAACAATATCATGTTCAAGAAGATTGATAAAGAGTTTTTGTATTACTTTCACGCAGGAGTAACATACAAAGTACCAACGTATGGATATCTAATAAAGATTATTGATTTTGACAGAGGGATTGGTTCAATCAAGTTACCGGGAATGAAGGAGGCTAAGCTGTTTATGAGTGACCAGTTTGCAGCATCTGAAGAAGCAGGTGGACAATATAATTGTGCACCTTTCATGACTGAGAAGCATAAGATAATTAAGCCAAATCCATCGTTTGACTTGGCTCGGCTTGCAACATCTCTGTTTTGGGATTTGTTCCCGAATGGTCCTAAGTATGATGAGTACCAGGAGCAGCCGTTGTTCAAGTTATTCATTAAGTGGATGACTCTAGAGGATAATACAAGCGTTCTATTTTTCAAGAAAAATCCCAAGGTTGACCGATATGTTGGGTTTTCGCTGTACAAAGCAATTGCTAGATTATGTAAGGATTCCATCCCACGCAAGGAGATTTCTGAACTGAAGACCTTTATTGGTGATGCAGTTCCGGGAGAAGCCTGCTTAATTATTGATATTTAACGCTTCTTGGTTTGAAAAACTGTATACAAACGGAAGAACCCAAAGAAGATACCAAATGCAGTAGCAGCTAGAAAAAACCACTTATAATGAGTTTTTACCTCATAGACCATAATGTAGATGTTTATACTGATGCTTACTAAGCAGAACAGTATAATCAGATAGTCAAGCCAGCTCATTTATATTTATGAAAAGTATAAGAAATGTTAGGTATATAATAAATGTATACCGTCTTATTCTGGATTAGTTCATTGCTTTTTATCGGCTTATCTATTTACTTGGTACGCTCTAGAGGAGGAAGTCCACTGTTTTATGGTCAGATTTTTGCAGGATGTGCTATGTTTGCAACTAGCAAGATTGGGCGTAAATTCTTAGGCTTGGAGAATTAAAATGTAGGAACACCTACAAACATTTCTTGAGAGGGAGCAGGAGCTTCCGGAACTACACTTTTTACTGCCTCAACAACAGCTTCCGGTGATGAAACCGTATATGCGATTCCACCACTCAGAAGACCACCAAGCACAGTTAGCTTTGAAGCCGTAAACCAATCAATAGGTTCACCCTTGAACCGACGGTCTAGGGCATACAAAATAAAGCAAATTAGAGCAACTGCAACTGCAATGTATAGTGGCATCATTTGTTGTCAAACGTTGTGAATCTTTACAGATTTAGAACGAGGCCATCTCCTTCTGCCTTTGTTTCAATTTCTGTCATTAGGTCGACTTCGGGAATCTGAACCTCCTTGACTTCTTCCGGCTTCATCTGTTCATCAAGGTCTGTAAAAGACAACTTATCGTCATCTTCCTCTTCAGGCTTCTCAACAAATGATAGCGAACGAGGTCTCTCCTGTTCCTCCTCAGAATCTTCTTCATCGGGAAGGTCTTCAAAGATAACAGACTTTGAAGCCGGAGGAGGAGCGGGCTTATCTTCTGCGGGTGGCTCGCTGAAGTATGACTTGGCAATGACTTCCCAAGGCAGAAATGAACGAATAACATCGTCGATGGTCTTGTAGATGACCTGTTCAATCTCTTGCCGGTTCTTTGCCTGTTGTTCAGAGGGAACACCAGATGTCTTGAAAAGGTAAGCTACTTGCCATAGCTTTCTAGCAGAGTGCTTGTATAGTTCATGAATGAACTTGGTTACATTGGGGCGTTCAAATTCAACACGGACCTGTGAAGATGCTCCGCGATATTGAAGAGCAGCAAAGGATTTCATATATGCAAGGAATACTCCCATTAGGAGGTCATCCATATAGGCGCACTTAGATACCTTGAGAACACGCTCAACTTCCTCAGCAAGAGTGCTATCTGACCAATCTGGAATCTTGGTCACCATATTCTGAAATGTCCGGAGAATTTCATCCATTTGCTTATTGCGTTCGCACAGTTGCTTAGCGCTATCATGGATGCTCCAGAAACCCTCTGCAAGGCGAGGGACAAGAAGAGTTGCTAGATGTTCGCGAAGTTGAACCTTTGCTACTTCGGTTTCGCTCATTTGTAAAGAAAAACGGATTTGATTATAGTTAGATTTAACATATTACACAACTGTAATGGTTTTCAACACTTCTTGTTACAAGCAACAGAACGTCAGTGGCGACCCGGAAGAACCGGGTACGATGACCATTGATGAAGAACTATAACTCCACTGTATTCGTACAGTATACATACTTCGGGTCATATAAGACCCATTTTTCTTGTCGAAAGACACATTTTTCTGTAAAAACGGATTGTTTGACTTTTATCGTAGTTAATCTCATCAACACAAATGGCTTCCATCGAGCTCATCAACGTCCGCGCGGCCCTGAATATGGCTCATGCGGAGATTGACAAGGCGTTCGCGCATATCCTGACCGCTGCCGCTGAGGCAGATACGGAGGGAGAGAATGAGGAGGAGGTCAAGCTGACGCCAATCCAGAAGCTGAACAAGCAGCTGGAGACGGCGCAGGAGAAGCTCACCAAGCTCAACGCAAAGATTGCGGAGGGCAAGAGCAAGACCAAGGACAAGGACGAGGAGAACAAGAAAAAGTTTGAGGAGGTAATCTCCAAGATTAACGAGAAGATTGCCGAGGCCGAAGCCAAGGAGGCCAAGAAGGCCGAGCCCAAGCCTGCAAAGGCAGCGGCGAAGAAGCCCGCGAAGGCGGCAGAGGAGGCGGAGAAGTCTGCTCCGGCTGAGGAGAAGTCCGAGGCCAAGAAGCACGTCCCGCGCATCACGCCGGCCATGACCACGAAGCTCAAGGAGGCTTTCGAGGCGGTCCACGCGGAGTGGGACGACAAATACAAGAAGGAGTTTGTGACGCAGGTCAACTCTCTTTCTGAGAAGCAGTTTGGCGACATGACCCTGGAGGGGCACATGTCCCACTTTGCCAACAAGCACGCACCGGCCGCCGCAGGCGGCGGTGGCGGTGGCGCGGCGCCCAAGCCCAAGCCCAAGTCACTGACAGTGGCTGAGCTCGTCAAGCAGAACAAGAACCTGAAGCAGGTGTCCGCTGGTGTTTACCAGCACAAGACAACTGGCGAGATGGTGACTGGTCCCGCAGAGGACGCAGACGAGGAGTTTGAGGACAAGAACCACGACGATGATACCTACATTGTCGGCCAGACCACCAAGCGCGTGTACAAGCCTTCAGATGACGGCCCCGACGAGTTCGTGGGCTACTGGGGCGTTGGCGAGTGGTAAACTACTATACGGCGAAAGCCAATTTTTTATTGAACAACTGGGGCTTCTGTTACTGCTTGTACTACCGGTTCTATGACTTGTTTGGAATAGCTAAAATCAATATAATTTGGAGCAAACAATGATATAAAGTAAACAGCCCAAAACTGTACAAATCCAATACCTATCACAAATGCAAATAATCCGGCACCACTAAATGACGACCCAGCAACAGCAAATGTAATAGTTGATGATACAATTACTAAGGCTCCTAGAACTCCTACAATCCAAAACTTAAGCCCCTTAGTTCCAAAATTATAGAATGACCACGCAAAGTAAGCTCCTGCTACCGATGCTAATGTGTAGAATACAACGTTCAGAATCTGACCACCGGGTGTGTCCTTTTTTTCTTCATTTACAACTGTCGGAGAATTGATAACAATCTGTTCTCCGTCATCCTTTATAAATTGTGTTGGCGCTGCTCCATTCAGTGACACATTCACTTGATATGTCTTCTTTACTCCCGGAGCAGGGTCTAGGATACCCAGTGTTTGAGGACTCACTGTAAAGCTCAGTGTTCCGTCTTTTACCAGCTGTTTGGTCTGTTCAGTTACATCTGTAAAAGTACCCTGGACTCCATATGATGCTTTGAGAACTTCTAATCCCTTTGGTGGTTCTGCCATCTCTTATTATGATGAGAATACAACATTTGCGATTCCTCTCGTTATGCGTAAAAAGTTATATGACTCGACATACACTGTTACTGTGTATGTGTATGGTCTTACTGATTCGGCAGGCTTTGTAACAACTGAAATAACTTGGTCTGGCCTTAGCCCCCTACCAGGAATGTCACCTGGAGTATTATTAGTTACTCTCACTGGCGCAGGACTGAAAGCGGTAGTCTTCAGAATACAACCTTGGAGTACAATTTGGTTCTGTGTAAACGGAGGGTCTTGAAGAGTTAGTCGCAGAATTGTCTTATTAAACATAGACCCGTTTATGTGACCACTTGGTTGAGGTGTATCGTGTTCTAAAGCAAAGGAATATGTATAGATTCCGGGAAGAAGAGACACATTACCAGTGTGGTGACGATAGTTCTCAAGATATTTGAAGAAGTCAAAGGTTTTTGCATTGAAACGTTCAGCTCCATCAAATACAATAACACCATCAATGAGAGAATCAAATGCACTTTGATTCTGACCAATCGCAGACCCACTACTATACCATGGTGTCATGATTCCGGCTTGGTATGGACCATATGGAGACTTAAGCTGATTTGTATAGTTATCTACCCCATTGTTTGCAATAACATCTGACCTTTGTGCAACCCATACAACACGAGTACACAAATTCACCAGCACAAGTTCAATATCATTGCCGGCTCCATATAATCCTGGCACTGTAACTGCCCGATTATCTTTAATCTTGAATGAGTTATCGCTCTTTGCTAGTTGAACTACTTCGGCATCTCCAAGAAAGATATAGTTTGCTTCAATGTATGGATTCAATGCCCATGTAACCAATGATGCATTGATTGGCGCTGTTCCTACACTGGGTGGACTCAAAAAATTAGACATGGCAAACTGGGAAGAAGCTGGGTCTGCTCTGATTCTTTGTCCAAATGTTCCGGGAGTGCTGTCAAAGACAGATGCCGATGTATCACGAACATCGCGAACTGTAAACAGGTCATAAATAGGCGCAAACTCAACAACGATTTCTACTTCCGAGTACTGGAGAGCTACAAGGGGGAGAGCTGTTCCAACATCTTCACAAAACCAGAAATGAAGAGGGATTACTAAGTCTCTAGCAAGGATAGATGGTTGAGCAATGGCTGTTGAAGTGGTAATTGAGTGTGGATATTGGTTTCTGCGATTATATGCATTTGCCGGGTCATATAGTTCTGGTACATTGCCAACCATTCCATCTATAATACGTCTCTTATTTGCATTGTAAGTAATGTATGAGTACAACTTCATCCACTCACCGGTGTGTCTGACGATTGTAGTACCGTTAATTAGGAGTGAGACAGATTGAATCATATTGTATCCAAGATTTGGAATCCATTGAAATTCATAGCCAATCCCGGTAGCATCAGGAGCAAGTTCTACATGTTTGCCTGGAGTGACTGCAGCAATTGGTGAATATATGTCTGGAAGACTTACATGAACATAGCAGTCATGTAACATTTGTGCATTGCGGTCTACCTTAACACGCATGGACTTAGAAATGGTTGCATTCAAATCCAGATTTGTGGAACGAAAATCCAGCCGGAAATGTTCCATTGCAAATTCAGTATGACGTTTGTAGACTGACCGAAAATGAGTAAAGGAGGGAGACCCCGTCACAAGTTGGTCTTGTGCGCCTTTATTCACTAATTGCATTAAGCCACCTGGCATTTTCTCTTATAAAATGGAGTATACTAAAACTGTTCAATTTTATACCTATGGTGATATCGACCAGGCAGTAGTATCTTGAGCTGTACGATTCCAGATTTCCGTGATTCCATCATAATCTGTATGACAGTAATAGAAATAGTTAATATCTGCTGCAAATAAGCCGGCTACATCCCCAGTGGTTCCTGTGCTGCTTGCTGGGACAACCGTGCTGACCTTAGGCAAGTCATAAGTAACTTCAGATGTGCCGGGGTCATATCCTAAGGCGTAGGCACTTATGGCAGCACGTACTGGCGTGACATAAAGTGCTCCGGTCACCCCAACTTCTCCGTTTATAAGAGAACCTGAAGCATTCAGAATAATAGTATTTGCTGCCTGCCCTGTCTGGCCAGCCTGGTATCCAATAGCAACTGCATACTCTCCTTGTCCTTCATTTCCGGCGGCGTTTCCAATAGCAACTGCATAGTTTTGCTGACCAGTGTAACCAGCACCATTTCCAATAGCAACTGCATACTCTCCTTGTCCTTCATTTCCGGCGGCGTTTCCAATAGCAACTGCATAGTTTTGCTGACCAGTGTAACCAGCACTATTACCAATAGCAACTGCACTTTCTTGTTGACCGTCATAACCAGCCTGGTATCCAATAGCTAGCGCAGCGGACTTCTGGCCTGTGTAACCAGCCTGGTTTCCAATAGCAATCGCATTTTGAATCTGATTTTCATAACCAGCCTGGTTTCCAATAGCAACTGCATAGTTTTGTTGACCAGTGTAACCAGCCTCACTTCCAATAGCAATTGCATATCCTCCTTGCCCGTCGGTACCAGCACCCTGTCCAATAGCAACTGCACGTTCTTGTTGACCAGTGTAACCAGCCTGGTTTCCAATAGCAACTGCATACTCTCCCTGACTGTCATAACCAGCAACGCCTCCAATAGCAACTGCGCTATCTCCCTGACCCGTATTGCCGGCATAACCTCCAATAGCAACTGCTCCGATATTCTGGTTGTAATACCCGGCACTTGCTCCAATAGCAACTGCATACTCTACTTGTCCTTCATTACCGGCCTGGTTTCCAATAGCAACTGTATTTGTTTGTTGACCATCAAACCCAGCACCGGTTCCAATAGCAATTGCATTTGTTTGTTGACCAGTGTTACCAGCTTGAGTTCCAATAGCAATTGCATATCCTCCTTGCCCGCCGAGACCAGCACCCTGTCCAATAGCAACTGCATTTGTTTGTTGACCAGTGAAGCCAGCACCATTTCCAAGAGCTACTGCATACTCTCCTTGTCCTTCGTTACCGGCCTGGTATCCAATAGCAACTGCACTTGTTTGTTGACCAGTGTAACCAGCCTCAGTTCCAATAGCAACTGAATAGTTTCCTTGATTCCCGTAACCAGCAACATTTCCAATAGCAATTGCATATCCTCCTTGCCCATCGAGACCAGCACCCTGTCCAATAGCAACTGCGTAGTTTCCTTGACCACTGTTGCCAGCGGCACCTCCAATAGCAACTGCACTGACTCCCTGACCCGTATTGCCGGCACCGCCTCCAATAGCAACTGCACTTGGCCCCTGACTGTCATAACCAGCCTCGTATCCAATAGCAATTGCTTGAGTTGCCTGACCGGTGCCACCAGCATATGCTCCCATAGCAATTGCATATCCTCCTTGCCCGCCGAGACCAGCACCCTGTCCAATAGCAACTGCATAGTTTTGTTGACCGGTGAAACCAGCCTCGAATCCAATAGCAATTGCACTGACTCCTTGCCCGTCGTTACCGGCACTATTTCCAAGAGCTACTGCATACTCTCCTTGCCC
>Ga0181349_1000163_pt1 | contig 27042 bp, 37 predicted proteins | sample Su13VDMM110SD_FD_130106 | JGI IMG/M metagenome (GOLD analysis project Ga0181349, IMG submission 130106) | Freshwater viral communities from Lake Michigan, USA - Su13.VD.MM110.S.D | ecosystem: Environmental > Aquatic > Freshwater > Lake | place: USA: Michigan | collected 2013-07-16 | reverse complement strand
TTTTTTTTGATTTAACAATGTATATATTCTTTTTTCTAGAAGTTTCTTTGCAAATAATAGCATCGCAAAGATTTCAAAGTATATATCACTTTGCTAGTTCAAAAACTAAAAAAAAGGGGAACCGAAGTTCCCCATTTGTATAATATCACAAAAGTGATTAAGCAATTGAAATAGTAGTTCCTGCTAGGTCCCAAAGTGCATTACCATCTTTCAAGTTAACCAAGAAAGTCAAGTATTGAGTTTCAGGGTGGAAACCAGCTTCAACGAGTGCATAACGAGATTTAACTGCGATTTTAGGACTCATTGTACCTTCAGCGATTGTCTGAATTGACTCAGCCATCAAATAAGGCATAAATTTCAATCCTGGTTCTTCGTCAGCACCTTTACGACCACAAAGTACACGAGTATCGCTGTAATCCATGTTAGGATCAACATATACAGTCATACCGGCAATAGTTCCTAATGGGTAAAGAGCACCATTGTTTTGGTTGATTGTGTTAGCAAGTGGGTACATAGTAAATTGTGCACTGTCTTGAAGAGCAGTTGCAATTTGTAGGTTAGTAACAACAAAGTTACCAGGACCTCTACGACCTCTTTGTGCAATTACATTACCTGCAGCAAGAACTTTCGATTGAATTCTTCTTTGAATGGTTCCTTGGTTTTCAAATGCTGCGGTTGTTGGACCGTAGTTCTGGAAAGCTGGGACGTCTATAGATGGCAAGTTGGCTAAAACATTAGTAGGAACAGCACCTTGGAAACGAGCAGTTGTAACAGCTGTACCGTCAAACAAGTTCAAGTTCAAGTTAGTTCCTTCAGCATTGAAGAAATTAAAGTGGTTCTGCCATCCAAGTGCGAAGGCACGGTAAAGGATGTGCTTGTTGATTGATTGAGAAATGTCATTTACAAGTGCATTTTCCATCATTGAAATTACATCAATACCATATTGACGGTTCAAATCTTGAATTTGTTCAGTTGTTACCTGAGCAGCAATTTGGTAAGATTCAGCTTCAACAAATTTAGTGAAAGCTTGAAGACCCATTGTTCTGTAGTAAGAAGTTTCTCCAATACCACGTCTCATTGGCTCATAAGGAGTCAAACCATTAGTAGCGTTACCACTGAATGCTTGGTCATCTTGAGGACCAGCGCCTGCAAAACCTTGAATGTGGTCTTCCATAGCACGGATCAATTCAGCATAGTAAGTAGTACCAGCATTGATTGTCTCTTGCTGTACATTGATGTCAACATTCCATTGTACACCACCACCAGCAGAACCAGCTACGATAGCAGATACGCTATAAACATAAGAAGTAGCAGCTGCACCAATTACTGTGTAGTAAGGAAGAGTTTGTGTTTGACCAGTACTGATGTCATTAAACAAGTTACCAGCACCACCAGCCCAGTTAGCAGTACCTTCAGCAAGTGTGCGGAAAATTGGGAATCCATCAATACGTGAAAGACCTACAAATTGTACCAAGAATGCATTACCAGCACCACCTGCAAGAGTAACATCTGCGAAAACAAAATACGTACCAGCAGAAACCACTTTCCACAATGCGGAAGTATTAGTAGTACCAAAAGTGTCAGTATTCAATTTGAAAACTTGGAATTTGTCACCAAATTTAACAGCATTTGCTGCGTTAGCAGTACCACCTAAATTTGTTTGATTGTTGATACCAGGTGCAAGAGGGTCACGACCACCAGCATATACATAGTCAAGATATGTCAATACACCAGAAGGACCGTTCATTGGAACAACATTTACAATATCGAAACCAACTGTACGAGCAGCAACCTGAATGGCAAGAGGAAGAAGGCTTGGGAATTTATCACCAGAACCTTGAGCGCCTGCGCCATAGAAGTTAGCAGCACCACCGGCAACAGAAGTTGCAGGTGCAACGTTACCCATACCAGGGGTGTTAAAAAGAGAAGCTTGTGGGTAAGAAAAGCCTTCATTTAGTGAATGGTAGTGAGCATATTTACTCATCCATTTCAATTTTGAACCTTCTTTGATGCCAGTTTTTTCTTCGAGAATCGGCATCCAAGTGTCCAATACTTGTGATTCATTTAAAAGTTGCATAATATTTGCTTTTGTTTTTTTTTAAATTAAAAATTAAAATTTCAGACGGTCAGCGATGTTTTTAACATAGTCGCTTGAATATCCCAAAGAATTAGTATTCTTTGCTACTTCATAACGCTGTGATTCGTTCAAACTATCGTTACCTGTGTTTTCTTGTGGTTTGCCTAAACCACGTGTTTGCCAAAAATCTTTGATTTGATATGGAGTTTCTAAGCGATACATTTTTGCTTGACGAGTAATACGGTCTTGAACTTCAGGACCAGCATTTTCCCAGAGCGGCATATATTCTACAGGCATTTGTGTTAACCAACTTTCGTTGACTTCAACTGATGCAAGTGCGCTTTCCCAAACTTTAGTAATACCAGATTCATTGAAACTTGGTTTGGCATCTAACGCTACGGTGACCCTTTTCTTTTCGGCCTCACTTAAGTTTAAGAATTCATTACGTTTTCCTTCACTTAAGAATTGTAAAAATGGATAATTAGAATTGGCTGAATTAGATTTCATTTCTGCTTTTTGTTTTTTAACAGATTCTAACACAGCATCAATTTTAGCATCTAAGCTATTATAAATATTTGGATTGATACTTTCTTTAATTGCTCCGGTAAGTAAACCATTTGATTTTTTTGTTTCAGACGTATTTTTCACACGACCATCAAATCCGTGACCACCGTTTTCAAACATATATTCTGTGTACTCAGTAAGATTTTTGAAATCATCCTTTGATGCTGCATTCTCTGCAAGATATTCAGAATATTTAATAATATTGTCAGCGTGCTCAGCAACGTGTTCTGAGTAACCGATTGTTTGATTTAATTTTTCAGCAAGGTATTCTCCATAACCAATTGATTCGCTAAGTTTGTTACCAACATATTCACCATAACCAATTGCTTCATCAACCTTTTCTGCCATGTACTCCATATATTGACGGTTGTTGTCCATTCCTTCAGCAAGCATTTCGCTGTATTGAATTCCACGGTCAGCTTTTTCCGCAACGTGCTGAGTATAAGCAATTCCTTGGTCAGCTTTTTCCGCAACATATTTAGTGTAAGCGATTCCTTGATTTGCCTTTTCAGCAACATACTGAGTGTAAGCGATTCCTTGGTTTGCTTTTTCTGCAACGTGCTGAGTATAAGCGATTCCTTGATTTGCTCTTTCGGCAACGTGCTCAGTATATTTAATACCGTTTCCTAATTGTTCTGCTAAATAATTAGAATATTTAATTGCCTTGTTTTGAGATTCTGCTAAATAGTTAGAATACTCTTTCAAAGTTGCAATTTCAGATTCCAACTCAGCGATTCTTTCAGAACCAGAAGAATTTTTGGCGATACCATTAATTCTTTCATTGATTTTTTCAATTTCTTGTTTCATTATGACTGAGTATTTGTTCATATCCTCAACCAATACAAATTGTTCATTATTCATACTTGATGTGTTTTTTTCTTTTTGTATATATTCAGATTCAGATTCAACAGATTCCAAAAATGCTGGGAAAACATTTGTTACATCATAGATAGCAACATTTTCATTATAGTTATCAAAACCAAAGCTTTCGTTTACCTTGTGCATTTGTGCATTTTCAAAGCCAGGGTCAGCAACAAGGTCATAAGTAAAAATTCTTTTGATTTGAACTTTTTTGTTTTCACCAACAACGCCGGCGGCACGAGAAGAGATGCTAATCGGAACACCAGTATCAACAAGGTTTTTTGCGATTTGTCCGCTTGGTGTATCTAACAAACGAATTTTACCGACAATTTGTCTTTTCTTTGAGTCATAACGAATATCTTCAACCAAGTGAGAAACTTTCGAAAGTGAAACATCAAATTTTTCTGGGTGATCCAATTCACCAAGAAGACGATTTTCTTTGATTTTCTTTTTCAGATAATCAAGGTGCGGCAGGTATTCTTTTTCTTCGTAAATGCGGTTGTTGTTGTTTTCAACACCAAACTGTGCAAAAATACCTTCTAAGACATACTCATCATTTGTTTTACTCACACTCAGATTTTCACCAGAACGCTCTAAAACCATTAACAATTGTTGCTTTTTGCTACTCATATTAAGTTATTTAACTATTTTTTAAAAAACACTGAAATACTAGTTTATATATCAAACATCTTTTAACAAAAAAATGTATTTTTTACCAATAATAGATACAAGCAGCATGCTTTTTGCCAAATCTTTTATATTCAAAAACGTAATCCTTAATTAAGTCTGACTCATTAAATTCCCCTTCAAAATAATCAACAGCTCCTTTTTTGTCAAAAAGAATAAAAACACAATCCGATTCCATCTTTAATTGATAAAGCTCTGGTATAAAACCAGCATTTTCCAATATTGCTTCAAGTTTATCCCGAAGCGCATATACATCCCACTTCATTCCACATTTGTATCATTTTAATTTATGATGGAGAAATACAATGTATATATCAATTAAAGAAATTCCATAAGTAAAAAATGCGGGTTACGGTCCGCCTTTGGATAATAAATTATTATAATTTTAAATCAGCTATATAAGATGAAGCCATTTTTAAAAATTCGTTGGTCACGGTTTGCACTACAATTCCATGTGCAGTTGCAAATGCTTCTTCATCAATAAGATTTTCTTTAGGGTCATCACCAACTGATGGCCATGGGTCATTAACCCAATCCTTTGAACCTTTTTTCTCAAGAATGTGATGTGCAAGTAGATGTCGAGTAAGGTGAACGCACTCATGGGAAACCTGTTCCATGATTGCAGGCCAAACGCCATTCTTTTTTGCGGCACCAGATAAGCGAGTCCCGTTTGTCCAAAAGAAGTGATCCTTTCCGCCATTCATTACATTACACATCCCGTAAACAAATGCATCATCGGGCGTTTCTTTATACTCCTCAGCATCCTTTTTAGGCAATCCTGTAAATTTTTCAATATCCGGAGCAAGTTCATACATCCCCAATGAGTTTGGTGACATTGCCAAAGTTATTTCTCTTTCAAATTTACCAATATTTTCGTTCCAATCAATATCAAAAGTTATTTTGATTTTTTTGGTTACAGTTTGTTGTGTATCAGCTTCAAGTACCGGGGTTGTTGGTTTTGATACTGATTCGGCCTTTGCGCCTTTAATAAAATTTTCAAATGATTTAAATCCCGACATGGTTTTTTGTTTTTTTTTACGTAAATAGTTCAGCGTCCCATCCATAATTTGGCATAGATGTATTGACAATATCCATAAAGTAGGTTGTCAACTTAGGACCATAATACCCAGACGCGCCCAAAAATATATTCAAAGAATGGTAGTTATCATCTCTAAGAATATCTGAAATTTTCTTTCCGTATTTTTTTAAACCTTTTTCAATGTTTGCTGCTTTAATTAGTTCTTTTGCTTTTGGCAAATAGTTCTGTTGTGCTATTTTGTTTGCATACAATTGAGTACCGGCCTGGATTCCAAGTTTTGTCCAAAGTTTATCTTCAATAATATAAAGAAGATCAACTATTTGTTGGATTTCGGCTTGATTTTCATTAAGAGAAATAAAGTCTTCAAATTTTTGGATGTGTTGCATATTATTTTTTATTTTTTATCCTCGTACTGCTCTAACAAAACAGATGTCATCTGAGTCTTTTGTGAAAAAAGTTACTAAATCAATTTTTCCACTTTTCAAAAAAGATGTTTTAATTGTCTGGAACAAAGGACCGATGCGGCCTTCTTTTTCTGTTCCGCTCCAGTAATATTTATCTTTTTTAAAGTGAAATTCCGATAGTTTTGTTTTATTGTCCTCAAGGATAAATTTTAATTCCTCTCCGGTTGGCAATCTCCATCCTTGTCCCAATTTTGAACAAGATTCCTTAGCCTTTTTTAGAGTCATTTCCATTGGAAAATCAAATTCTGCCACTTCTAAATTATCAATTTCAAATGGTTCACCAATTATCTCTTTACTTGTAAGAAGACGCTCGTTGACAAAACCTTGAAAATCTTGGTAATATCGCATATTAAAATTATTTTTTTAACTATTGTATATATCAAAGAAAAATTAGATTATTTTTTCTCCTTTTCGGCCAGGTGAGTCCCAGTAGTCACTTCCGTAATTTATTGTAATCTCCTCGCCGGGCTCAATATCACAGTTCGCAATAAACAAGATTTCTTTTCTTTCGGTATTTAAAATCCAATGTGCAGTAGGTTCATCACTGTGGTTATATAGCATTCCATATCCTGATACAACACCACAAAGAATACCTCCGCCTGGCTCATCAATTGTAAAGTAATAATCAATTAGTGGAGTCAAGTCTAATGCCTGTTTAAAGCAAACTATAAAAGGAGTGAGCTCTATTGCATCACCCCTTTTGAATTTATCTTTTGCGAAAACGCCATTTCCGCCCAAGCGACTTTTACTAATTCCAATTTTTGGAAAATTTAGGATCCCGTCTTCTGCACATTTTACTAACAAATCAATCGAATCTACTTTGGTTTCGTTTTGATATTTATCTAGTATTTGTTCGAGTATTGCAATTCGCTTCAGTGACTCATTGAAATCATTTTTGAGACTTGTATATTTTTCTTCTAGTTCTCTTAAATTTCTTTCAGGTTCTTGATTTGACATTTGGTTTTTATTTAAGTCTTCTAAATAGATTCATTCAAAAAACTATCAAAGTTCGGGAACATTTCTGATTCCTTAACTGACTTTGATTTTTTTCTTTCAAATTTAATTCCACCGTGTGGGTCGCTTTTTGTTTCTTTAGGCGAATAGCCGTGTGGCGGGGATGACACCATAAACGTTTTTGATGGATTGACCGAACAACCAATCCTTTCCATAAATTGACGGTTAACCAAAAATTTAGTACTTTTTGTTGCACGGTTGTCTAAAGAAACGTGTACATCTTGGTAGACTTTACCAGCAAATTCAACATCCATTAAAACAATCGGACGTTTTTCAACGGAGTCACCAACTTCAGGTTCTGAATATCCAATAATCTTATGAGTATGTTTCTTGTGTTTGATACTCCATTTTACTATTTTCTTTTTCTCGTCAATATCAATTTCATCAAAAGTTATTGTGCAAGCATGAGCTCCATTTCCGGTATCGAATTTTGCAACTATTTCACCGATGCCCGGTATACAAATTGTTTCTCTATACCCGATAGTGATTCTTGATTTGACCCAATTTTCTTTATCTTGGATAAAATCAATAATATCTGCCACAACATCAAGCCCGGTCGCCTTTTTGAGACCTTGTGTTCCGGGTGATGAGTTAACTTCCAACACATAATTTTTTCCGGATTTCTTGTCCACAATAATATCCACACCGCACCAATTACAACCAATTGCTTTTGCAGCATCAATTGCGATTTGCGCCTGCTCATCTGTAATATCAACTTTTTGTACAGTTCCGCCTAACGAATAGTTAGTTCGGAAATCTTTGTCAACTTTATTTCTTTGCATCGCACCTAAAATAATAGAATCCGTTTCGTCTGGGTATGGTGCATTAAATTTCTTTGTTAGAACGTGGATACGTAAATCGTACTCAGCATCAATCTTTTCTTGAATCATTACTTCGATTCCAGAATTAACCTTCCACAAAGTCTGAAGCACTGATTTCAAAGAAGCTAAAGATTCAATAATCGAAACACCGATACCGTGCGACCCAGAAAGAAGTTTTAGGACAACTGGGAAATTTCCACCGATTTCTTTTACTGCATCATCAATTCTATCTACGTTCTCAATCAGCGCCATTTTTGGAATTGGTACACCTGCATCTGCGAGAATTTTTGAAGTTGTAAATTTATTTTCACACGCCAAAATGGATTCAAGTGTATTAACAACAAAAAAGTTGTTCTCTTCAAGTTTTGCAACTAAATCTTGAGTTACAGTATTTCTGATAACACCGCGGCGAGTTAAAACTGCTGTATCATCGGAATTAATAGTAAATGGTTTATTTTTTCCATCTGATATTTCGAAATCTCCACTATTGTCTTTTTTCTGCTTTAAACGGCAAGTGTTAATGTCAATTACTCGATAAACTATTTTTCTTTTTTTTAATTCTTCCTCCAACGCTGGAATTGTGTATGACTTTGAACTTACATTTGATAGTACAATGATTTTTAAGTCACTTTGCATATCTTTTGCTTCATTCAAAAAACCTTCGTAATCACTTAAATACTTTAATTTCATTAGTTGTTATTTATTTTATAAGGACACAATTTGTGACTGATTAATCATTTAAGTTTTCCAAAAAACTTTCAAATGTTGGAATCCAAGATTCTTTAACTGCAGTTGTAGAATTAAACCAACTCATTGCTTCATTTTTAGTTTTCATTATATGGATGAAAATGTTCTTTTGCTCTGAATAAACCAAATAAACATAGTCAATCGGTTTTATAATATTTTTTTCTGGGATATGAACACCACCATTAGTATGAGCATTAACATTATAAATATCGTAAGCAGCCATGCCCGTACCCCATCCAGGTGCGGCGTTTGCAGATACAGAAGGATATACCGGAATTTTGTATATTTCCATAGTTCCACCAAATATCCTTTTGCTTTTTAGAGGAGTATTGTATCGGTCACTTTTCCATTTTTTAAATTCTTGTACCCAGTGCGAACTTCCGGTGTGTATACTAAATTCAGGATGGTCTGATAATGCAGTTTTATAATCGCTTACAGTTTGTGTTAAACCACTGCCAGGACTATAAGATATCCATAATGTGTCATCCATTCGGGTGCCCTTTCCTGAAACCATAAATACACGGTCGTGATACGAAAAGCCCGGTACGCTTTCAACTATTCTCATATTCATATTCATTTTTATTTTTAAGTATATATCATTTTCAGAAAGGGGAAAAAAAAACAGACATCAGTACTGATGTCTGTTCAAAATGTGGACTCGGGGAGATTCGAACTAAAAATTTTGATATATAATTTAAAAAATATGAAAACTTGCAAAATTTGTAATCAACAATTCGACAACCATTCTGTATATGCAAACCATATTCGATGGAAACATAAATTAAATGAAGGATTTTCTGAAAAAATGGCTGAAGCTACTAAATCATATTATAACAAAATATATGGAAAGGAGTCTGAGTTTATTGTCAATTGTAAAAAATGCAGTAAAGAATTTACTATTACTTGTAGAAGTAAAAAAATAAAAAATAATAATTTTTGCTCTCGCTCGTGTGCAAACACAAGAAAAATGACAGATAGTGTAAAGAAAAAAATAAGTGATGGCATGAAAAAAGCGTGGGTTGATGGAAAATTAGACCACATTATTTACAAAATGGATAATAATCCAATTTTTTCATCGGCAGCAGAGCGTGAGATAATTAAATTTTTTAAAGAAAAATATAAACTTGATGAATGGAAATCAGGTGGCCCGTTTAAATATAAAAATGAATTTTTAGTTAGAGATATGTATTCTGATAAATTAAAAGTGTGTTTCGAATATGACGGAATTTGGCACTTTAAAGATATTAACGGGCAATTAGAAAAAAAACAGCACAAAGATGTATTACTAGAAGAATGGTGCGCTGAAAACAACTACAAATTAGTAAGAATGCAAGAAGGACATTTTGATTCATATGAACTTTTAGAAAATCTTATATATAACGATTCTCGGCAAATAATAAAATACGGAAATGGATATGGATACAAAAAAAGCTAGTCATTGACTAGCTTTTTTTGTGGACTCGGAGGGATTCGCAATACTCTAAATGTTTCCATTCAGTTTGGACTATATCATCACCTACTTGAGGTGTTGGGCGCTAATTCCGGTTATTAAGAAGACTAAACTTCTCCGGTAGTCTCTGAACCTTTTTGAAGTGTACTTCAAACTTGGCTGCTGATTTGCATATTAAAATAACGTAGCGTTCCAGCAATTCACCCAATTTTTAACATAATATCACTACTATGTGGGTCCGATTTAAACCCTCGTCTTCTCCAGCTGTCAAATTGACTTATTCGCAAGTTTATTCTGTTTTTCAAAACAGACAAAATATCAAGTTTCTATTTTGACATTGTCACTTGCAACTGTGTCGAATTCACTTTCGCCACATGGGACTTATCGGTAGCCTTCTGAACGAGACCGTTTGTGCAATTCTGGTCCTGGGTTTGCACACCCGCATAACTAAGCTGCTAACGCAAACTGAGTCGTTTCAGCCACGATTGAACGTGTAACTGAAGTTGGGATACTCATCATATCCTCAGGGTTGTAAGTGTTGCCGTTTAAAGCTTTTGAAAAATGTTTAGCGTCTACTTTTCAAAGACGACTTGATTGTCAAATCCAACTCCTACTGTGAATCGATTCCAGTCGAGCCCTTTTTTTTATTTACAGCACTTTGCAGATTTTGTGCAAGTCTTGGTGTCTGACTTTGTGCAAGTTTTGGTGCAAGCTTTAGTATCAGATGCCGCACAGCATTTTGTTTCTGACTTTGTGCAAGTTTTAGTAACTTCAGTGTTTGCCTTTGTACAACATCCTGAAGTTGTTTTTGTTGTGGAGCATCCTACTAAAAAGAAAAATGCTGAAATTGCAATTAAATGTTTCATAGTTTTTGATTTTTATTTTATATGTATTTTTTAATTAAAAGTTTTATTTGTTAACTTTTATTTTTCGCTCAGGCGTTAAGAAGTTAGATGTCCGCATTATTGTTTTTGCAACTAATTCCAAATCACCGGTCCGGCGATTAATCTTTAAGACAAAAGGGATATTAATATTACTTTGCATATCCTGTAAAACCGCTTCGAATTTATCACCGTAATTGACAAATTTTTGTCCTATTTCTCGATAAGAAGCATTAAATGTATCAATCAACTCTTTGGTTGTGATATCCTTTTTATTTCTTTTATGGTTCAAGCGGTCGTGGAAATGATTTGTAAACTCAATGTCCATTCCAATTTTTTTAAAAGATTGGTCCAAATACCGCTCGACATCCCTTAGTGTATTTTTATCTATATACTCATATAGAAATACTTCAAATGTTTTAATCCATTCCATTTATTAAATATTATTTTTTATATCTTTTATAGTTGACCCAATAATAATGTCCAATTACAGTTCCATGATAAAGACATAATGTATATACAGCAATCATTTCAGCAACAAGTAATTCATCAGGACCACCGATCCAAATTAGACCTGATAAAAAAGGTATTGCATATAAACGATATCTTTTATCGAGTAAAATAGCAGTTAAACAAGTTGTAAAGAAAAGAATCGCAAAAGTATTATGGACGATTCGATAGCTTTCAACTGAAAACGCAGTAAGGCATAATAGAAAAAAACTTGGTATTTTCCATTTTGGTGTCGCAAAAAGATAATACGCAGTAATAGCATTTGTAAAAATAAAAAGAGGTTGCATCCCAGACATCCAATAATCAGAAAGACTTTCACGAAACCCGGCAGATAATATTAACAGAACTGGTGTTAAGACTGTTAAAATAATTGCCCCGATTTTCCAGATTCCGTACTGCATTTAATTATTTTTTTATATATTTGGCATTCCAACTAAGACTTTAGTTACTTTTCGATTAATTCCTTTTACCAATCTTTGATACGAACCATCCGGGTTCATTTCGATTTTATGTTTTCCAAGTATTTTTCTAATCGTATCTTCGTCTTTAATAAATGCCATTCCCATTTTTTGTGCCATCTCTGGTTCTATTTCTGCATAAAAACCAGTCTGACGAGTAAGTTCAATCATTTTTAGAATTGCTTTTTTCTTTGCAACCTGGGAACCATCTTGCCCGAGGACCGTCATTTTAATTCCAGAGTCTGTAGGTTTTCCACCTAATGCAATATCCGGGTCGTCATCCGGGTCGATATCCGCAGCAATCCAATACGTAATATCACTTGCTAATAAAGCTTCTGCATTTTTAAATTCAGGATTCCCACCTTTGCCATCATAAGCAGTTTGAATTAGATCTGATATGATATCTGCATAATCTTCAATATCGCCTTGTGTTAATTCAACGTATTTGTGCTTAGGATAAGTTTCACTGAATTTCTTTTCGAGTAGCCAATCTTGATAGTTTTTCATTCGAATGTAATTAATTTTTCGGCAAATATAATTTGAGCAATTTTTTTTGAAATTGCAGAGTCGCTTGGATAATGAAGACCTGCCTGTTCTCTACTAAAACCTACTCGCCGCCCTATTTCCAAGAATTCAGTTGCAAACTTTGGATATTTTTCTGCAAGCAATAATCCAAATAAAGTAGAATTTAAAGCATGGCCGCTTGGATAAGCTGCACTGCTCGCATCCGTATGAATTAACGGGTACAATTCCAAATCTAAATAGCTTGCTAATTGATGAGGTCGTGGCCGATTAACTAAATCCTTCAAATAGAAAAGTATAGGATCACTGGCAGATTCAACCATTTCCAAATCGCCTCGAGTGACATCTAATTTGTTTTCCGTACAAAATTCAATCCATATCCCTATATGGTCTTCTTCCGCTCTGAGCGCAAATAACCACTCGTCTTGTGTAATGTTTGACATGGTCTGAATTAGTTCCTCTAACTCGTTTCTAGTTGTTTCCGATGCATTTGCTGGCGCGGACTCAATGATGTCTTGAATTAAATTCGGCCTTGAGAGGAACCAAGTTTTAACTGTCGACTCAATTCCTGATTTAACTTTCATATCAATTGTCTGATTTCCATAACGAACCGTGTCGATTGGATTTTTAATACTGTTAGTGGACAGCCAGTCTTCGTATAATTTCACTATTTCTTTTTTCTTTTTTGTACTTCAGCTTTTTTCTTTTCCAAATCCAATGTCCCTATTTCGTTTTGGATTAAAGTCTGCTTCATTGTAACAACTTTTGCTTCTGCATTTTTGATTTGAACTTTCATTTGCGCCATATTTGATTTATTCGCATTAATTTCTTTATTCAAGTCAGATTTTGATTCAGCGGACCTCTTTTTGTATATTGCTGTCATTTTACTATTTCTTTTTGCACTTGTAACTTTTTCAGCAAACTTCTCTTTGTACTTTTGTTCCATTTCAGTTTTATTTTGAATTTGGTTATTAATTCTTTGAAGTTTATCTTCAACTTCGAATAACCATTGCTCAAATGTCCGAACATATTTTTTCTCCATTTTAAACGTACTTATTTGTTGTATAAGTTTTATCCCTGGCGTCTAGGATATCTTTTACTTTGGACAGAATCGCTACACTGGCGTCATCCCCTGCTGTTTGAAGATCTTGCTGTAAAAATGTGACATCATTAATGGTGTTTCGGATCAAAGCACGGTCTGACTTTTCAAGTGCGTTTTTTACTTTGTCGTAAATTTTTTCTTTAACATCCGGTTTGTCTTTTAACAAGTCATCAATTTTTTCTAATGAATTGTCCATTTTTTTCTCTTCTTTTTCTTTTGCCTCTTTTTCCTTTTTCTCTGCTTCTTTTTTCTGTTTTTCAAGAGGATCTTCTTTCGGCTTTTTGGGTTCTTCCTCATCGCCTCCCATAAGGCCTGCTAATGGATCTTCTTCGTTTAGCCATTCTTCGAATAATTTAATGTATCTCATACTGCTTATTTTTTATTATATATTTTTTGTAAATCTCGCGCTTTTGCTGCTTTGTCAAATATCTCCTCGGTTGCAAACCAAAGTTCAGCTTTCTTTAAGCTGTCTAAAACATTTTCTTCATTTACTAAAAAATCCAAAATCCCGGTATTGATTCGAAGCTGACAAACAACTGCTGGGAAATTTGTTTTTCCGGCAACAACCTTATCTATCGCCGCTACAATATCACTAAAAATAGTCTCACGGTTTTCTTCAACCCATTCGTTGATTTCTTTGTCTGGAATGTAAGTGTTCATAACATTATGATTTTTTTAAACTATATTGTATATATTCAGAAAACTAATGGTTTAAAAATTTTTTTATATTATAAAAGTAGATGAACTTGAAAAAATTGGATCAGTAGGTAATGTTGCCCAGTTATCTGTATTTGATAAAGTGGCTTTGTACGAGTAAATCTTTTTTCCGCCTAAAGAATTTATGTCAGTTGCATTGACGAATCCTAAATCTTGTGTTGCTGCTGGACTTAAATTAAATATGGCTTTACTACCTGGTGTAGTTGACCTTAATAGAACTCTGGAGGCATTGGTTGCAGCGGTACACAAAAGTGAGGTATTGATTGTGTGAGTCTGTGTGGAGACTATTTGATGTGTTGCACCTGCTGATGTCAAACTCAAAGTCCCAACTGTAAATCCAGATGTGGCAAAAGTTGTACCAGTAGATAGTGATAACGTACCGGTTGCACTCAAAAGATTAGTTAGTGTTAATGTGACTCCACCGGTTGATATATTATTCCAAGACATACCATTTGTCGCCAAAGTAGTGTTTGCTCCAATATTTAGTGTTGAACCAGTTGCGGCAACTGTTCCAGCGGTATACGTCAATGTTCCTGTGTCATAATAAATATTACCAGAAACGGTAATAGTGCCTGCGGTGTTGATTGAAAGATTATTTCTAAGTGCTCCAGTGCTAGTATGACTCCAGGTACCGGTGCCATTTAACACAATAGAAGTTGTACCAACTATATTTCCAAGCGAACCCAGTGTTAAATTGCCTCCTACAAAAATCGAATTACTGTTTAGCGTTATTACTGCAGAGGAAATTGTATTACTTAATGTTACGTTTCCACTTGCCGTTAGATTGCTTGTTAAAGTAATTGTGGTTATGCCAGAAGTAGTATTATTTGAAAAATTATTCCAGGTTATTCCATTTGTGTTAAGTGTTGTTGATGTTGAGTTTGCGGCGCTTCCTATAAGTAGAGTCGAACCGGTTGTGACTACAGTTCCTGCGGTGTATGTTAGAGTTCCACTGTAATAGTAGACGCTACCCGAAACTGTTATCGTACCAGTAGTATTTATTGTCAGATTGCAGGATAATGCAGGTATACTTGTACCAGACCAAGTTCCTGTCCCAGTCAGCACCAATGCTGTTGTTCCTGTAACACTTTGATTTGCGTTGTTGGAGCCGGTGATTGTTAAATTTCCCGTTATCGACAATTGATTTTGATTAAGTGTTCCACTGAATCCAGAAGACAAATTAACACAAGTTAAATTTGATGGCAGGGTAAACTGTGTACTCGATGCAAGCGTGATGTTTGCATTAGTAGTTATTAAAGTGTTTCCGCCTAAAGTAAATGCAAGTGTTCCACCTGCAACAGATAGCGTTCCGCCAATTGTCAAATTATTACCTAATGTTATTACAGTCCCGGATGTAGTAGTGCTTATTATATTCCAAATTATACCAGCAGATGTCAGGGTAGTAGATGTAGAAATAGCCAAAGTTGAACCGGTCGTAACGACTGTCCCTGAAGTATAAGTTAAATTTCCTGTGTTATAATACACTATCCCCGAAATAGTCAAGGACCCAGCTGTGTTGACCGTCAAGTTATTTCTTATCACGCCTCCACCACTGGCAGACCAAGTACCCGTTCCGTTGAAAACGATTGGTGTAGTTCCGACCGTCGTTCCTGTACCCGTCACACTCAAACTAGCTGTGTTAATTGTGCTTCCATTGAAAGTATTTGTGTTTGTGCCATTAAGAGTCAGTGTACCTAAAACTGAAAAGTTATTGCTAAAGGTGTGTGTGAGAGAAGATCCTGAAATGTTCACGTTATTCCAGCTCATGCCGTTGGTGGCAAAGGTAGTATTGTTTGTTGTAATAAATAATGTAGATCCAGTAGTCACAACAGTTCCAGTTGTGTATGATAAAGTCCCAGTATTATAGTAAACGCTACCAGAAACTGTTATAGTGCCAGCAGTATTGATTGTCAGATTGTTTTGTATAGACCCAGCACCTGGTGTAGATAAAGTCCCAGTACCAGTTAAAATTAAAAGTGTGGTGCCTACCAAGCCACTCGCAGTATTATGCGTCAAGTTGCCAGTAATAGATATTTGATTACCGTTAACCGTTCTATTTGCTCCGCCTGATGCAGCTGTGCTAAAGTTAATACACGTTAAATTTTGAGGAACGTTCAAAAGTGAAGCGTTTCCTATATCAATACTTGCGTTTGTTGTTACAAAATTATTACCACCTAATGTGAAACTAATTACTGCTGATTGTGCTAGAGCGAATGTTCCAGACAACGTTAAATTATTAGACAAAACTAGGGTCGTTGTTCCTGACGCTGTAATATTATTCCAAATTATGCCATTAGTTGATAGCGTGGTTCCGGCCGCTATGTTTAGTGTAGAACCAGTAGTCACTACAGTGCCGGTAGTATAAGTAAGTGTACCTGTATCATAATAAACATTTCCTGAAATAGTTAAGGTTCCTGTAGTGTTAACCGTTAAATTATTTCTTATCACACCTCCACCAAGAGAAGACCAAGTCCCTGTTCCTCCAAATCTGATTGCAGTAGTTCCTGAGACAGTAGGATTACTTGTGATACTTATACCTCCTGTGTTTATTGTGTTTCCTGTTAATGTTGTTGCGGTAGTCCCTCCAAATGTTAAAGTTCCTGAAAGTAAAAGATTATTGCTCAGTGTAAAAGTCTGTGATGCTCCAGATAAAGTAATGTTATTCCATGTAATTCCATTTGTAGCCAAAGTTGTGGAAAGCGATAAAATTAACATTGTGCCGGTGGTCACAACTGTTCCTGCAGTATAGGTTAGGGTTCCTGTGTCGTAGTATAATGAAGTTGAGCTAGATATTGTTATTGTACCTGCTGTGTTAATTGTCAGATTATTTCGTATTGTGCCACTGCCTGGGGTTGACCAGGTTCCTGACCCTGTCAAAATAAAATTTGTCGTTCCTGATAATGCGCCACTTGTATTATGAGTAAAATTACCAGTGACTGAAATTTGAAAACCGTTGACTGTTCTTGCAGCACTACCTGCATTGATAGTACTAAAATTTATACAAGTCAAATTTTGAGGAACATTTAAAACCGAAGCGTTTCCTATTGTAATGTTAGCATTTGTCGTTACAAAGTTATTACCGTTTAACGTAAAACTCACAGTTGAGTTTGTTCCCGTGGTATAAGTTCCCGTTAAGGTAAAATTACTGGTTAAAATTATAGTTAAACTGTGTGTTGATGTATTTTCGTCTGAAAAATTATTCCAGATGACTCCATTTGTGTTAAACGTTGTTGTAGTAGTAGTGTTTAAAGTTGAACCAGTGGTAACAACCGTCCCTGCCGTATATGTTAAAGTTCCAGTATTATAGTAGACATTTCCAGAAATAGTTAGAGTACCAGCTGTGTTAATTGTTAAGTTATTTCGTATAGCCCCAGTAGAACTATTAGACCAAGTACCTGTACCATTAAATACAATTGCTGTAGTTCCTGATACAATAGCCGCAGAACTGGAAGTCAAATTTCCACCGACATTAAGTGTATTTCCATTTATAGTTGTTGCCGTGGTTCCACTAAAAGTTACAGTTCCTGTATTTGTCCAGTTACCTACAAGCGTATATGTAATTGAAGTTCCTGCAAAAGTGAATAGTCTACTCCAGGTAACACCACCTGAGGTGAGTGTTGCTGTTGCATTTACGGTTATTCCATTTGAGCCAGCTTGTGTGTATCCACCAGTACCTAAGTTAACATTACCAGAAACCGTTAGTAGCTGATTAAATGTTATAGTGTTGACGTAGTTTGTGAAGTTTATACTTTTAGCAGCAGATGATACATTTACTGTCAATTGACCAGAGGTTGCAGTAAATACAACATCATCAGCTGATGTTGGTACAACACCTTCCACCCAAGTCCCAACGGCATTATAATTACCTCCAGCATTTGATACGGTTCTTGTTGCCATTAGTCAATTAAACCTAATTTTTTTTGTTCTGTTATCGCTCTATTGTTAATTCCTAATTCAATATCAGCAGTTGTTTGCGGATTAAAGTGCGCAATGTCAACTGTATGTTTTCCGTATCCAGGAAAGTCATATTCAACTTTAGTCTTAACAGTTATTGTTGTCCATGTTACTTCAGTTCCTGGTATTTCATTTCCGTTTTCATCATATTGAGCTGTTCTGTGATGATTTGTAACTCCTTCTTGTTCGAGAATAGTAAATGTTGCCATAATATTATTTTTTGTTTTTAAATTAATGTACACGATATTGAGACTACAGCTTTTTGAATGCCACTACAAGAATCAACATTGAAACGAATAATATCGCCGGCAGATATAGATGTAGTCCAAGTACTTAAAGCTAAATCTTGATTTTTATTTTGTGAAGATAGTGTAGGCTTTTCTGAACCTGCAATACTATCTAATACTGTAGGTGGATAATTTGTGTATGTATCTTTCCAAACGTCAATAACAATACTTCCGGTTTGTGGACTAATTATGGTCCAAGAATTGATAGTCATGTTATATGGAATAATAACATCACCTTTTATTCCAGTTGTAATGTCCGAACCTCCACCGTCGAGTGATATACCAAATGTTTTAACGCTTGAACCTGGACCAGTTGGGCCGGTTACACCAGCGGGTCCTGTATCACCTGTGGGTCCCGTATCACCTGTGGGTCCTGTATCGCCTGTGGGTCCTGTAGGTCCCGTTGCACCTGTATCTCCAGTTGGGCCCGTATCACCTGTTGGTCCTGTAGGTCCCGTTGCACCTGTATCTCCAGTTGGGCCCGTATCACCTGTTGGTCCTGTAGGTCCCGTTGTACCTGTATCTCCAGTTGGGCCCGTATCACCTGTTGGTCCTGTGTCGCCTGTGGGTCCCGTTGAACCCGTTGCACCTGTATCTCCAGTTGGGCCCGTATCACCTGTTGGGCCCGTATCACCTGTTGGGCCCGTATCACCTGTTGGTCCTGTGTCGCCTGTTGGCCCAGTATCACCTGTTGGCCCAGTATCGCCTGTGGGTCCCGTATCGCCTGTTGGACCAAGTTGAGTATACATTACTTGTGTTAAAGTAAATATTACAGAAGGTGTTTCTGGATGAACCGGTGCAACTCCTGCTGGTAGATGCTCAATCGAAACATCAGTGCTATTTGCACTCCACCAAATTTCTACATAATCACCAGGATTAATATATGTTCCTAATAAATTTACAGTAGCAACAGTATATCCAAAATCAGTTGCGTTTTTACGAGCGGGTATATGAAATCTTGTGGAACTATCAGCAACATCTGAACCATTTAATCTTAACCAAATATCAGCGTAATGAATAGCGTTGTCTATATTCTTTAACTGAATTGAAAAAATTAGTGTGTATGTTGCTGGATTTGCAATAACTATAGAACCTACCCCACTTAAAGATATACCATTAGAACCAAAATCTGTATTAATTTCAACAATCTGTGCCGTTCCTGGTGATAAAAAAGGTTGGTCTGTGTTATCAAAAAAGTTTCCGTAATATCCTAAAGCACCACCAGCACCAGTTGAACCTGTAGGACCCGTTGGCCCAGTATCGCCTGTTGGTCCTGTATCGCCTGTTGGTCCTGTTGGCCCAGTAGCCCCTGTTTCTCCAGTTGGTCCTGTTGGTCCAGTAGCTCCAGTAGCCCCTGTTTCTCCAGTTGGTCCTGTTGGTCCAGTAGCTCCAGTAGCCCCTGTTGCTCCAGTTGGCCCAGTATCGCCTGTTGGTCCTGTATCGCCTGTTGGTCCTGTTGGTCCTGTTGGTCCGCTTCCACCTGTAGCGCCTTGTGGACCAGTTGGACCATTAGCACCTGCAGGGCCTTGCGGTCCCGTTGGCCCAGTTGTTCCACTTCCACCTCCCCCGCCTGTTAATAGCTTAAGAGTCCCGTCTAAACGTTGAAGCCATAATTCTTCAGAATCTCTTTTATATAAAATATACTGAACTCCACGACCTGGTACATTGATTGTGTAAATTGTAACATAGCCGTAATTCTCAAGGGGGGTTGGCATTCTTCCTTTTTATTTTATATATCAAAAAGAGAAACCCTATCTTAAATAGGGTTTAAACTTCGCCAAAATTATTGATTTTTTCAAAAAGGGTTGAGTAGTCATGGCCGCAGGCCTTTCCTTTTTTGACATTCTTTTTTGCAGATATCATTTCCAAGTTACAAGGATGTGCAATGTGAAATGGATTGATAGAATTCTTAAATCCTTCGGAGATTGAATAAATGTGGTCAATGTGATTTGTTTTGAACCCACGTTTTTTCATTTTTGGATTAACTATGCTCGGAAAAAAACGAAAGTTTCGCTCAGTGAGTGCTCTAACAAAAATCTCGTAATCTTCTTTATTCGAAAACAATTCTGTATAGTCTTCCCGATAAGTTTCAAAATTAATTAAATTTGGATTTAACATTTTTATTCAGTTGTATCTTCACTCACTTCGTCAGCAAGTCCATTTGCTAACAGATAATCAGAAAAATAATCAGCAGCTTTTGCTAAAGTAACTCGTTTAATAGTAGGTTGTTCTAAAAATTTCACAACTTCTTTGTCTGACAGACTATGAGAAATATGAGAATAATTTTTAGAAAAATAAGATTTAAAATCTTCAGTAGAAAAATCAGTTTCTTTTCCAGTAAATTTACCGGCTCTGCTTTCAGAAATAAAGCTTTCAAATGTGTGGATGTGTTTCATATTTTATTTTATATTTTAGTTTGTGTAGCAGGTCATAACGAGACCCATAATTCGCAGTCGTCAATCAGTGTTTGTATTAGAGGATACGTTTCACCATCGTTTATGATTTCTAAGAAAGTTTGCACTAATTTAGATTTTTTTCAAACAACTTGCATAACAACGGAATTGCTTAGCAGTTTGTCCAACACCTGTTTCAGAATTATAAACTTCAACACGGATTGTGTTATCTTCAAAAGCAACAATCCGACAAAGTTGTCCAAAGCATCCCATATCCGGGTCAACACAAACTACACTTTCGCCGATTTGGAATCGAGCATTACTTTGATGCAGATTCATATATTGAGAAAAATTATGTGCAATCCAACCTCTTTTTTGGTAGTTTCCGTTTGGACGCATCCAACTATCTGTTCCGTCATCTTCAATTACTAAATCCGAGTGAAATTTTCTTAATCCGTCTTGGTCGCCTGAACTTGTAGAAAAATTCCCGATGTCTTCAGCTCCAGAATCATCTAAAGCTGCTACATTTCCCATACCAGGCGTATTTGCCAAAGATGCGCTCGGCGCTGAAAAGGATTCAGATAAAAATTCCTCAAAAGATTGTGCTATGTATTTCATATTAAATTTATTTTTTAAAGTTCAACTATTATAATATCAGTGTTTCTGTATGCATTTACAGTGATATTTTTGGGATTTAATTGTTTCTTAACGTATTGTATATATAATTTTGATCTTCTGTGGTCACCTGCATAATTAATGCTTGGTTCAATTCGTAGTTTTTTAATTTGTCTCGAACTGTTATAATTAAGCAAATAGTCTTTAACTATTTTTGTGATTGTTGACATAACACCAAAAAGTTCGCCGGCATTTGTTACAGTTTTGCTACTTCCATTTGCCGTAAAATCAATTTCCAGTTGATTGTTCGAATAAAAAATATTCAAGTCATAGATATATCCGGAATCAGTATTAAAACGGTATGCAGCGTATTTAGGTGGCTCATCTGCTGCACCTGGTTCGGTATTTTTGTCAACTCTCGAGTACGAATATGGTTGTACTAAGGCATCACCAATTTCATTTAACTTTTCGTCTTTATAACTTTCAGTCAAGAATTCTTTAAAACTAGATATAAACTGCATATTATTTTTTTCGCAAATTCAATTTTTTTCTAAGAACGTAAGTATACATAACGTGAAAGCCTAAGGTATTTAAAAAAGCAAATGCACCAACAATTAAAACAACATCCTGTACTGTTAAAATATGACAATATTTAATTCCGACAAGGATTGCAAAAAGAATTGCTAAATAAACGCCAATTCGGTTCATTAGATTTGCGGCATGCCAGATATCTGTAGTCCAAACTAACAATGTTGAAAAAAGATATTGTAAAAACCCATTCAGAACACTAATTATTGTATTGATTGCGAGATTTAAATGCTGGTTTTTAGATGCAAATCTAAACTTAATACAATCACATTTATATTTTCGGGTCCAGGATCGTTCTTTGCTTCCCCAAAAGCCGTCAATCTTATATTTACTAAATATTGAATGATACCAATGTGAGGAATCCGAAACAATATCAGCAATTGCTTTACCCGTAAAGGTCATAGTAACTGCAAGGATGAATAAAACTAAATAAAGTAGCATTTTACCATGTCTTAATTATTTTACCAAAGGCATAAGTAATAATTGATCCTACAACCCCAGTGATAAGAAAACTCCAAACCATTGGTATCTTTTGCACATCCCAAAGATGATAAAAAACCCCAATCGAAAAGGCAACTATGAGTAGAACAGGAACAACCTTTTGCCATAAAAATGCCAAAATTCGTATTAAACTTAAAATAAAAGGATTCATATAATTATTTGTTAGTGTTTTAAAACTTTTTCTCTTGTTTTTGCATAAAAAGAATAAGTAAGTTCAGGAAGGTTAAGATTAGCTATATTCATTTGTTTATATATCATTTTACTGAGCTGAAAAATTGACTTAAAAAAAGCAGACACATTGGTCTGCATTATAATTAACAATAAATGGTATTAAACAGTATACCAACCGGATTTTGTACAATCAACATACCCAGGTTTGTCAAGACTTCCATCATATTCTGAATTCCATTTAACAAAATCTGAAAGCTGAACTGTTGCTGTTAAGTGATAACCAAAACTTCCCGAGTTCTTCACAGTGACCATATTAGAAAAATTCTTAATTTCACTAATCCAAGTATTACTTGAACTTTTGTCGAAAATTGCAAGATCACCAATACTGTACTTTGCAACTTCAACTCCATTTTTGTAAATCGACATCTTTTGAGAATCAACATCCGCTGATAAATTCTCAGGAAATTCATAATACTTTGTTTCCATTTTTACTGATTTAAAAGTTAATAATTTATTTTCTTCTCGCCATTGAGCAATTCATATGTTCAAACGTGACACCTGTAGCACGAGTAGCAAATTGTGCAGCAGTTTGCCACTCTAAGTTATCAATTACAACATAGTATGTATTTGATGATGTAAATCCACGAGCAGTAACGTGGATTAATCCTTCAGTTGAAATTAGTTTTTTAATTGCATTGATAATTTGTCGGTTTGTCATATAGAATAAATTTTATTGGTTAGTAATCGTTTCAGTGTAAATATAACACTTTTTCTCGGGTCTTGCAAGGAAAATCCTAAAAAAATCTAAAAAAAGCACATAACCTTAGTTATGTGCTCGCCTGTTTTTAGTTGCTTGTTTCTGTTAGACTTTTCCTATAAAATAGGACAATTTTGTATCTAAGATAACTTTTCTTCGGAAAAATTTTAGAACACTTTCCTTTGTGATATTGCCGTTGGCATCCACACTGTGCATATTTGCCGCCTTAATATTTTGCGGTGCAGGATAAGGGTTTCCTGGATGCTTGTACCAGGCAGGTGCAAAATTGATAATTAGTAAATCAATAAAGCCACTTATTTTACCGCCATGGTTTTCTGAAATCGCCCACATTTTGATTGCGAGTTCGAGCTGTTCGGTATGTGACATTTGTAAAAGTTGAGTAGATGTGACACCTAATACTCTACGGGCATCGGGACCAAACATTGTAAGCCCCATAAATGAACCAGAAACTGATGTAGTTTTCAAACCTGATTCTTGGTAAAACGAAAGAAGTAAAAGACGCCAATCAATATTTCTTTCAGCACCAAATTGTTTTGCCCTTTTAACAAAAGAACTTCTGTTGGATTCGGGAATTAAAAGTAGAAGTTCTCGGACTTCTTCGTGCTCTTCTTCAACCGAAATTGAAACAACATTTTGTTTTCCTTGTGCCTCAAGCTGACCATTACGGCATGCTACTGGCCCAAACAAAAAGATTACTAAAAACAGACATAAAGAATAAAATTTCATAATCAACAGTTTTTTATATATATCATATGCAAAAAAGTGGCCAAAGTTTTATCCCTTGGCCAAAAATGTTTTTGCTCTGAACTCATTAAATAGAATTTCTAATTAGAATTTTATTTGTTAATCCAATTTGCAGCAGCAGAGATTAATTTCTCGTGTGCGTTTCCTAAAACAACATTCCATTTATCAGTTATTACAGGACGCAATCCGCAAGTTTCAGTTAAAAACTTATAACGTTTTGGTCGTCCTTGTTTCAATAAGTCAGGATTTAAGACAAAAAGTTTCATGGATTCAGCGAAACATTCAGCAGCATTTGGTTCGTATGAGCTCACCTTAGATTCGCCCTTAACGGCATTTTTCATTTTTTTACTGATTTGGTTCAGTAAATAAAAATCAACATAATGTCCAAATTCGTGAGCCCAAATCCCTGCAGCAGTTAAATCCGCTTTGTACCCAGTATAGCTCCACGAGAATCCGGGTGTTTTAATTGGGGATTTTGCTTTTTTAAGGCAAATCACTATTTTTTTACTGTTATGAACGTAGTGCCCAAAAGAAGACAACTTGTCATTAACAGAAAATTCTGGAGATTGCAGCCCATTGATTTCACAAAAACGGATAATCAAATTTTTTGCGTACTCTGAATTTTCAGATTTGTTTTGGCCGGGCGTTGGATAATTCATATTTTTGTTTTGACGGTTAAGAATCGTTACAGTACAAATATAACCAAAAAAGTTGACATCTCAAAGGAAAATGTCAACTTTTTTAGAAATAAAATTCGCTTATATTGTTATGATGTAACGTGAATCTTATATTCAACAGGAACTTCATTAATATCTCTATTATACCCGTTACCTCCTAATTTATAAATTCCATGACCTTTAATGTATAAGAAATCAGTATATCCGCGTCCGCCAGATTCACGTCTTTCTAATTTAATAACATCATTACTGATTAGATGTGTGACTGTATATACTTCCCAAACTCCATTAGGTCCGTTAAACCATTTTTTGTCGTTAATTATTCCGTATTTGAATAATGTCTTTTGGATCTTAATTTTACCTCCTTGACTGGGTTTTTTCTTTTCAAGAGTTCGGTACAAATCCCATTCATCTACAAGTTTGCAAAAAATGTTACTTGGCTTTTTTAGCTTAGATTCCCAATTATTATGCATATCATCTTGATTAGAGAAAATGGTTTTATCACTTTCGTTGATATCTAATGCTTCATTCAAGAAGCTTTCAAATGTTTGAATGTGTTTCATATTTTTGGTTATTTTATTATTTTTCGTTTATACAAGTCTTCTAATGCAGCATGCCAACCATCTATTGCATTCGTTATAGCATAATCAGCATCATAGTTACCTGGCGTGTTATCCGCAGTTGCTTCTGTATAATTATCTATAATGTCTTCAAGATGTTCTAAATCTTTACTTGATAATTTACCTTTGATACTGGAAACGAAATCTGCCATAATATCTTCATCCATCTGACCTTTACTAAAGTCATAAAAAATATCTATAACTTTGTCTCTATTTGATTCGTTTAAGAATCCATTAAAATCTTGTATGTGTTTCATAATTTCATTTTTTATTTTAATTTTAAATTAAGGTCTTTTACCTTTTTGCCGATTTGATTATTTTTTCCAATAATTTTTTCATTTCCAATATTGCGTTAGGATCGCCTTCTATGTCCATATATTTATTGGGAGGCGTAGATTTCTTCCATTTTAGTGTACATCCATTTGGCAAGTTGACAACTCCTTTATTTCCACTTGCTCTGGCATAAGGCGCATATTCCTGTTTGTCTACCGGGAATTCTTTTTTCGACATTTTAAAATGATCCTTTAAAGCTACTAAAATATCGTATAATGGCATTCGTTCATTTGGATCTCCGGTATCCCAATATGTCAAAGTTGTGGGTGTAGCTGTGTAATTCCATTGTGTTTTTCAGCTTCATTTAATTCTTCATTAAGTTGAGCTTCGTTTAAGAAGCTTTCAAATGTTTGGATGTGTTTCATTGTTATCTGTGAAATTTTACTCTTTCTAATGACTTAATCAGCTTAAACAGCTCAGGAAATTCCATTTGTGTTGTGCCCAGTGTGTCTTTTATTAGCAATTTGTCAAAAGAAGTCTTTCCGTAACCGCCTATCTTATCAATTGCGGCATAGTTTGCAATTTTAGTCCGTTCTCCAGTATTCATTTGAACAAACACTGGTTTAATCGATGTATTGGTGTTGTCATCACTTTTGCTATATTCTGGCTTAAAGAGAACCTTATAGAGAACCGTGTCATTGGTTGCTTCATCCAAGAAGCTTTCAAATGTTTTAATGTTATATTTCTTGATTATTGACTTTGCGGTAACGATTGCATCTTCTAGTTCTTGCTCTCCAACTTCATCCCACGTACTTGCTCCATAGCCTTGAAAGAGTTCTAATGTGTAGTCTTCCCATTCATTACTGGCTTTGTGATTATTGGTATCCATTAGGATTTCGTCAAGCTCACCTAACTCATCTACTAAAGGATTAGATGAACCACGCTTATAATTTCGTGGACCGTAGAAAGGACCGTACTCATTTAAAAATCCGTCAAATGTTTTGATGTGTTTCATAATTTTTTATTTTTTTTAACTAATATGATATTCTAGTTCAAATGGACGAGTCCCGGTGCCTTGGTTATAGATTTGAATGTGGACCATCTGTTTTGTCTGTCGCCCTTTGTTGTATAATTTAATGCTGGTTTCAAAAGTCTCTCCAGGTCTTAGTGGTTTGCTTGCCGCCTTTAAAGTTTCGGCCCAGTCCTTTTCATCAATTGTTAAGTCTTCAGCTTCAACTCCAAGATAGACATCATCCATTGCTTCTTCGACTGTATCGTAATAATCCCCTACATTACCTTCATTAAGTTTGTTTTTATTCAAGAAGGCTTCAAAATCTTGTATATGTTTCATTGTTTTTATTTTTTTATATTAGCACCAAAAACTTCAGGATACTTTTTCTTGGCATCTTGTTGATCTTTATTACTTAGCTGATTGTAAATATTTATTAGCTTCGTATTGTCATAATAAGGGTTTCCTTCTTCATGCTGCTTAACAGCCATATCTAAATCTTTTAAAGATTTGTTTTC
>Ga0181349_1000161_pt1 | contig 27205 bp, 19 predicted proteins | sample Su13VDMM110SD_FD_130106 | JGI IMG/M metagenome (GOLD analysis project Ga0181349, IMG submission 130106) | Freshwater viral communities from Lake Michigan, USA - Su13.VD.MM110.S.D | ecosystem: Environmental > Aquatic > Freshwater > Lake | place: USA: Michigan | collected 2013-07-16 | reverse complement strand
TGTTTACAAAATACAACATCAATGATGGTGACACACCAGAAATCATAGCCTATAAAGCATATGGTTCGGCCGAACTTCATTGGGTTATTTTGGCTCTGAATGATATAATTGATCCACAGTATGATTTTCCACTAGACCAAAGAACACTTGCTAGATTTGTTGATTCAAAATATACAGCAAATGCCAACACAGTTATCGGTCAAACTGGATTGACTTGGGCTAAAACAAATATTCATTCTTATTATACAACAAGAACTAGCACAAATATATCTACTGGTGATTATAGTGAGGATGTGATTGAAATAGATGCAGCAACCTATGCCAATGCTGTTGCATCTACTACTACCATTACTGCCCCGAAAGGAATACAGTTTAAAGTGGATGTTGTTAAAAGTTCAAAAACTTATTATGATTATGAGATTGAATATAATGAAACTAAAAGAACCATTAGTCTTTTAAAACCAGAGTATATTGATGCTGTTAAAGATGAATTACAAAGAGTTATGGGTATAAGAGTATAACATGGCTGATATTGATGTATCAAAATCAAGTCAATTTAAAGTAAAGAAACTATCGATTGTTTCCAATGGAGGAACATTTGATATAACCGCACTTTTTGAAGAAATAAGTTTTTTCGATACCATACTTTTTCCTGCCGCATCAGGAAATATAGTGCTTGTTGATTCGAAGAATCTATCTTCAAAGATAGATTTTAAATCGTGTTTTTTGCGAGTGGTGATATCTAAGGGTGATGAATCCGATGGTCCAACTATTTTGAAAAAAACTTTTAGGATTTATAAACAATCAAACAGAATAATTAGAAATCAAACAACTGAAGCCTATGTGTTGAATTTTGTTTCTCAGGAGTTGATTGAATCTATAACATACAGTAAAGGTAATACTAAAATATCGTCAGCATTTCAAGGTCTATATAGTGATGTTGCTAAAATAATTATTAAAGATTATTTAAAAACTCCTTCCAATAAAATAGGAACTATTGAAGCAACAAAAGGTATTCATGAATTTATTATACCGAACCTAAGTCCTTTTGATGCTATGAATTGGTTAGCAAGAAGATCAATAACCAAAGATAATCTACCGAATTATATTTTTTTTGAGAATAGGTTAGGATTTAATTTTGTGTCTTTGACCAGTTTGTTAAGAGATAATCCTGTCGCAACAATAAATTTTGATGTGAAAAATATTGGAAAACCTGAAAATGAATTATTCGGCGCAAGAAATGCTACAATTGTATCTCAGTATAATCTAATCAAAGCTATTAAAGATGGAATGTATTCAGGTGTTCATGTTTCATACGACCCATTGACACAATCGTATAACGAAACAAAATTTGATATGAGTAAAATTATTGATAATTCGAATTCAAATGAAAATTTGAATGTAACCACTCTACCAAATAGACACGGTTTAACAGTTGACCAATCAAATGGTTCAAGAGTAGTTGTTGGATTTTCCTCAGAACAAAGAAAAAAATCAGATTATATTAAGAAGAATGATCCTAAAACCGCAACTATTGCAGATGATGCTGAAAATTATCTTTTTGCAAGAAAATCAATATTTGCAAACCTTTTACAAAAAAGAATACGAATAACTGTACCAGGAAATTTTATCTATTCGTCGGGATTGAATGTAAATCTGAGGGGGTTTAATTTAACACAAAATGATAGAAACGATACTAAAGATGTCTCCACGTATGGTAAGTATATGATTGTGTCAACAAGGCATACGATTAGACCCGATACGTTTGAAACAATTATTGAAGTGGCAAGTGATACTACTAATAGTCCTGTTATATCATCTGATAGTGGACAGGTACAAGAAGCATTAATGGAGTAAAATTAAATGGAAGATATCGTAACATTTCAAGGTGTTGTTGAGGATATAAAAGACCCATTGGGAACTGGTCACGTTCGAGTTCGTGTTATTGGAACTCATAGTGAAAATGTTCAGGAAGTACCAACAGACAAACTTCCGTGGGCTGTGGTTGAAGTTGCTGCTGGAATGGCGCACCTTTTTTCTGGACCAAAACATGGAGATTGGGTAACTGGTTATTATGTTAAAAACAAAGCAGGCGTTATCGACACACAACGTCCAATTGTAAGTGGTGTAACTATTAGTGGAATTCGTTCGGCTGAAATTAGGCAACCAACAAATTCTAATGTAATTATTAAAACAGTTAATGGTAGATTGAGATTAGAAAGTGAAAATTTGCAAAAATTGGAGACTCAGTGGCAATCTGCTGCACTCAATCCAAGTTTTAAAAATTTAAAAACCATTGCAAAATTATCTTTACAGATTAATTTAAAAAGGTCTACAGTTGGAAATTTACAACAACTTTCAACTGATTTGGGTAAAAGGAATGAACAGAGGATACAACTAGGTTTTGTAGATAACCGACCTCAAGCAGAAGTAAATTTAGGACCAAGAATACCTAATACCTTTCGAGGAACTCAGGATATACGATCTGACTATCCTGTTCTTCCTTCGTATGCACGAGGTATTGTTCAAAACACTGGAATTGCTTATTCGAATAGAAATCGAGCACACGTTTGTGATGTTGCGATAAAGGTGAGGAAAACTTTAGCTGGTTCTGAAATTGCTCGACAAGTTGCACATCTAATACGAGAGGGATTGGAAAAAGCATTTGCTCTTTTGGGTGTATCTCCGTTCTCTTCTTTTATATCCGATAAAATAAGGTATGTTGCTGCACAAATTAAAAAAATTACAACATTGCTTAAAGAAATCAATGAAGCAATTAAATATGGAATTCAACAAATTAATTTGCTTAAAGCAATCGTTCAGTTTATATTAAATCTTCCAGCGTATCTTAAAAAATTATTGGATAGATGTATACGAGAAGCATTTTACGAAATAGCAATTTTTCTCTATGAGCTTATTTCTGAAGCATTACCAACAGATACCCTTAATGCAGGTTTAGGTGACACGTTTCAGGCTATAGGTGACTTGGTTACTAGCACCAGTGAACTTTTAACTGAAGTACAGAAAACAGAAATTCTAGTACAACAAATTCAAACTGCGGCTGACTTTGATTTGATACAAAATAAAGATGGCACTTTTTCATTTGCAAAACCCTCTGGTTACACTGATGCGGAAGCTGAAGCAATATTTGAACAAGAATTTCCAAAAACTTCAGCAAGTTTTAAAGAAAATAAAGTTATTGGAAGCATATTATAGGAGTGAATGGTGGCAACTAAAGAAGAACAACTAGCAGAGATTATAGCAAAAGCAACACAAATCTCACAGCAAACCAATGCACAAAGTGGCGTCTATGTAGCACCAGATAGTATATCGGCGATTATAAATTCGCAAGTGCAAGATAGTGCCGCCATAACTACTCCAGTGGTAGATGATATTCCTGCTGTATCAGAAACAGCATTGGCTAGTGCATCGGCTGGATATGGCAGTATTCTTCCAGAAACTATAGTTCCAGATTCTCCGATAGATCAAGCATTAAAACAAACGGCAGAAACAAGAAACTTATTTGCCGCAGAGGAAGAACAAGCATTAAAGAATTTTCCAGGAAAAAATGCTTGGAATACTCCCCTTCGACAAATGGAGCAACGAACTGGTAACGCAGATTCAGCTCTGAATCCTGTTCATATCGGACACATGACAGTTCTGCAATGTCCAGAGTCAAAGAGTGCGGTGTTTATGTCTGGTGCTTCAGGTGAATCATTTATTGCTATTGAACACGGACCGTCAAACTCATACATTGAAATAAAAGATAATGGAGACATTATCACTAATAGTAGGGGAACAAGTTATCATATCTCAGCAAAGGACAATAAAGTTTTAGTTCAGGGAACATGCCATGTTTCAGTGACTGGAGATTGCTTACTAGAGGTTAATGGTGACAGAGATGAATATGTTAAAGGTGACTACAATTTAAGAGTTGATGGTAAAATTAATTTTGTTGGAAAACAAGGATTAAAAGCAACTAGTGGTGGTGATATGAAATTTGCTGCTGGAGGAAGTGCAGCATCAACTAGCGCAATAACTTTAGATGCTCCAGGAAAATTACAAAATATTTTTTTAAATTCTGAAGTTTTTATTGGAGGAGCATTGAGCGCAGCTACAATTGGTTCTTCTGGAGCAGTAACTGCCGATGGTGGTATGTTTGTTGGAGAAGGTGGGATAGTGTGTGTTGGTGGAATCAAATGTGGTATACCCGCACCAAATGGTGGAATACCAGGAGTCATTGATGCATCTTTGGCAGTAAAAGCACCACTTGGTGGGTTTTTAATGGTTAGAGATTTTGGTGGATTTTTGATGTCATTGAGATTAAAATATAATAAACACTACCATAAGAATAAAGCTGGTCCAACTACACCACCATTTTTTCCAGATCCTCCTATGGGAAGTGGTTCTTCTGCTGGTGGGGCGGCCGCTGGAGGTGCAGCAGGCGCAGCAGGAACAGCAGGTTCTTCTGGATTTTCTGGAGTAACTGTTTCAGCTTAAAAATATAATGGAGAAATAAAATGGCAAATACTGTGTTTGGACGATTAGGATATAATTTTGATTCAGTTAATTTTGAAGGTGCGGATCAACTTTTAGATGGAGCAAAGAAAAATTTAGAAATACAAAAAAACAGTTTGTATACTTGGCAATATAGAGATGTTGCGGATTCAACTGCTATTAGAAGTAGATATTATAGAAATCCCACAGCAAATCTTTATATCACATTACGCAATACTGCAAATTCAATTACTTTATTGGCACAAAATCTTTCATTATCGAATATCGCCACACAAGCAAATAATTTTATTCTTGAGTTAGATAGATTCAAATCACACACTGATAATATCTCTGGTGTAATTGACACGACTGCCGATGGATTTACTGTGGATGCAGACATACCTGAGTATGAATCCGCTATGGGAGTAGGAGAAACATTAGTCCAAATTCTTTATGCTGCCGATAATGTGGCAAATACAGTTGGAGCATTGGGCAGTTTTACTAGTTTATATATTAACAATCAATTAACATCGAATGCGTCAATACTTGCCAATGCTTACGCCTCATTGAATTCATCAATAATAGTTAGTGGATTTCCAGTAACTCAATCGTCTAATTTGGGTGGTTTGGCACTGGAAACAATCAACTCATATATTTCTATTGCTAATACGATGATTGCTACTCGTAGATTACATGATTGGAATTTTTTTAAAAAAGCAAACGAAATTGCCAGAGATATGGGAACAGTTTCACAGTTTAACAATATGGGTAAAATGAAATCACATCTTGTTTATTATAAAGTAGGAACAGATGAATTGATAGCAAATGTGTCAGCACCCATATACCACGATTCAAACACGGGTGTTTTCCCCACATAAATGGATAAATAGCATATGGCTACAGTTACAACAGATGTAGTACGAGATTTTAAGGATTTGGACTTATCGTTCATTGTCCATCCTGTCAAAAAGGATATTAATAAACATGTCGGTGTCAAGGCAGTTATTAATTCGATAAAAAATCTAGTGCTCACCAATCACTACGAAAAACCATTCCAACCAGAAATAGGTTCGAATGTTCGTAAACTATTGTTTGAACATCTTGATCCTATAACGGCAATCGCTCTACAGAGAGAAATATATCAAGTCATAAAAAATTATGAACCGAGAGCTATTTCTAATTCCGAAGAAGATATTCAAGTCATTGTCAAACCCGACTATGATAAAAATGCTTTTTCAGTGGAAGTATATTTTAAAGTTATTAATCAATCACTACCAATTACAATCACTTTTTTCCTTGAACGGAATCGATAAATGGCTGCTCGTTTACAAATTACAGACCTTGATTTTGATACAATCAAAACTAACTTAAAAAATTATTTAAAACAACAATCAGAGTTTACAGACTATGACTTCGAGGGTGCTGGTCTAAATGTTTTACTAGACATTCTGGCATATAATACACACTATAACGCATACTATTTAAACATGGTTGCGAATGAATCCTTTTTGGATACGGCAATCACTCGTGCTGCTGTAGTGTCACACGCCAAGACACTCAATTATGTTCCCTATTCAATTACTGCTCCAAAAGCAACAATAAACGTATCTGTTGAAACTGCGACATCCGTTGATGGGACTGCAACTATCCCACGTGGTTTTGCCTTTTATTCTGAGGCAATTGATAATCGTTCATATAATTTCGTAACTATTGAAGACGTAACTGTTTCCAAAACAGGAACACAATATGTTTTTGAAAATATTGATATCTATGAAGGTCAGTATGCAACGTTCAGTCAAGTTTATGATTCAGCATCAAATCCAAAATCTGTGTTTGTGATACCAAACCAAAATGTTGATACCAGAACACTTAAAGTTACTGTTAATCCTAATGTAGCAAATACAACGAGTTTTACTTATAGTAAAGTAACAGACATCCTTGATGTAACGGCATCGTCACTAGTTTATTTTTTAAATGAAGGACTTGATGGAAAATACCAAATTAGTTTTGGTGACGGCGTAATAGGAGAAGCATTACTGGATGGTTCAGTTATAACTGTTAATTATTTGATTACTTCTGGCACAGCCGCAAATAAAGCAAATTCATTTATAAGTTCAGCATTTATAGGTGGTTATTCCAACATAATTACATCTTTAGTATCAACTGCTTCTGGTGGTTCTTTTCGAGAAGATTTAGACTCAATTAAGTTTTCTACCGCATCACAATTTGCTACACAGAATAGATTGGTAACATTTAAAGATTATGAAACATATATTTTACAAAACTATACTTCTTTAGATTCCATTTCTGTTTGGGGTGGGGAGGATGAAGAAAAACCAGTTTATGGTAAAGTGTTTATTTCTTTAAAACCAAAAGCAAATTATTATATTTCAGAAGCAGAAAAACAAAGAATTATCGATGAGGTTATAAAACCCAAAGCAATTGTTACCACTGATGTAATTATTCGTGATCCTGAATACTTGTATATACTTTTGGAAAATACGGTTAGATATGACCCAAGAAAAACAACTTTGACTGAAGGACTTCTTAAAGAGAATATACGAACTGCAATTATAAATTATAACAATGTTTATTTGAATAAATTTTCCTCCAAGTTTGTGTTATCCAAACTTCAAAAAACTATTGATAACACGGAATTAAATTCGTTTTTTGGTTCACAATCAACTGTTCGTGTTCAAAAAAGATTACTTCCTTCTTTGATCTCCGAGAAACCATACACAGTTAATTTCAATGTTCCACTTTTTAGGGGAACTATTGGTAATAAATTAACTTCTACTTTTTTCACGACTTTGGAAAATGGTGTTGAAAGACAAGTTCAATTTGAAGAAGTTCCTCAATCGTTTTCGGGGATATCCTATGTTGAAGTTTTAAATCCAGGTATTGATTATACTTCCCCTCCAACTATAACTATTACAGGTGACGGTATTGGAGCAGAAGCGTATGCTGTATTAGTCAATGGAAAAATTTCTAAAATAGAGATATCCAATCGTGGTATTGATTATACACGTGCTATTATTACTATTTCTGGTGGTGGAGGATATGGTGCATCTGCTATTCCAGTGATTGACTCAAGAACAGGAACTTTACGAACAGTTTATTATAATCAATTCTCCGAAAGACAAATTGTTAATTCAAATGCGGGTACTATTGATTATAATCTCGGAACATTAAAAATTAATGATATTAGAATTCTATCCGTAGTTTCAACTGATGGATTTATTCGTTTTACTATAGAATCCGAGAATACGGTAATTAAAACCAATAGAAATACTATTGTAACAATTGATGATACTGACCCAACTGCTATTTCAACTGTATTAATTGTTGAACAATAATGAGCGATCTAAAAACTTCGGTTCTTATAAATCGACAAATTCCTGAGTATATTAGGGAAGAGTATCCTACGTTTATTGCATTTGTTGAAGCATACTATGAGTTTCTTGAAAATAAACAAGGAACAAATAATAATGATTTGACTAGTAAAGCAAAAGATTTAAGAACTAATTTTGATGTTGATGCATCAATTAATCAGTTTGAGGATAACTTTTTTAACACCTATGCCAATCTATTGCCACGTGATGTATCAGTGGATAAAGCGACATTGATAAAAAATGTCTTACCATTGTATCTCTCTAAAGGTTCGGAAAAATCTTTTAAGTTTTTATTCAGAATGTTATTCGATGAAGAGTTGGATATCATTTATCCAAAGAATAATGTTCTTCGTGCTTCTGCTGGTAATTGGGTAGTAGATAACAAACTTCGTGTTAATCAAGATATAGCAACTGTTTATACATGTAACGGAACAGTCAAAACATTTATACTGGCACAATTCTCAACTCTTAATGACATTACCGTTTATGTCAATGATGTAGTTCAATCATCGGGTTTTTCACTACGCAGAGAGTATCGTAAGATTATATTTGACACTCCACCCGCAAGTGGGTCAGTTGTCAAGATTGTTTATCAAGCATTCAATATCGACCTATTAAACAATAGAAAAATAACAGGAGCATCTTCGGGTGCTACTGCTATTGTGGAAAGATCGTCACGAAGAATTATTACTGACCAATTGAACTTGGGTCTTCCAATCGAATTAGTCATCAGCACAAAAACTTTGTTCGGTAACTTTCAAAATGGTGAAGTTGTAAATACGGACATTATAGATTCGAATGGTGTTTTGATTTCTGTTCAAGCCACTACATTTTCTATTATTAGAAGAATCAATATAATAGAGGGTGGCAACAGTTACAATGTTGGTGATGTTGTGGTGGTTAGTGGTGGAGGTTCAACTCTTGATGCTACTGCTATTATCGATGATGTCTTTGAAGGTTATATCGATAACATCAATATCAATAGTGGTGGTGCGGTATTTACTGATGCGTCAGGTATCAATGTTTCTGGAAATGCTTCTGCTTTTCTAAGTCTTGTGGTTGATGGTATTGATGTATCTGGTGCTAACGCAGGAAATGTTTATTCCGTATCTACTGATACAATTTCTGATTTTCCTGGATTGAGCATCTTAGCCACCAATTATGGTTTCACTGGACAGAAAGTTGCTAACTCGAATTCTACAACACGAATATCTGATGCTCTGACATTCCAGAACCTAACCGTTGGTCCGATTTCAAATGTAAAGATTCTTTTGTCAACCACTCCAACAACTGTAACACCAGTGCTTGATGCTGTCGGTGCTGCTTATCAAGTAGCAAATAATACGGTTACTCATACGGCAAGAGGATTTGGTTCGATTGGTCGATTCAAAATAAATTCTGGTGGTTCGGGATATGTTCCAGGTGATGAAATAGTATTTGGACCTAATCCTCGAATGTCTTTTGGAGCAGGAGCTGCTGCCGTAGTTTCTCGCACAAGTGCTATAGGTGCCATCACTCGTATTGAAGTTCAACCCCCAAGAATTGCTGGAACTGCGAATATTGTTTCTACCAATGCCTACGTCACAGGAACAGGAACATTTTTCGGCAGTGAGTTAAAAGTCAATGATAGGGTTGTTATTAATAACGAATCTCGTTTTGTTGACACAATTTATTCCGACACTTCGATGCGTGTCAATGCTGTTTTTTTAACCACTGCGACAAATAGAAATATTGGACTGTATGATAAACTGCCTTTGGGTGGTATAAATTATGTGGCTAACAGTTTTCCCGCAGTAACTGTTTCTTCAAATATTGGCACTTCTGCTAATATTGAAATATTCTGTTTGGCATCTGATGGTGAGCAATTATCTGCTGCTAATTCGGTTGCTCAACCAGGATCAATTTTAAGTGTTAGGATTATTAATCCTGGTTCGGGATATGAATACTTGCCAATTGTAGACTTATCAGGTAAGGGTAGTGGAACTGCCACTGCTAATGCTGAGATTGAAAGATCATATCTGGCAACCGAAGGGAGATGGACAAGTACCGAATCCATTCTGTCTGCTGCTGACCGTAGATTGGCGGGTTCAAATTATTACATTGATTATTCCTATGTAACTTCTTCGACTGTTGAATTTACCAAGTATAAAAAGATATTAAAGGAGTTGTTACATCCAGTTGGATTCATCAACTATGCAAATTACAATAGGACTAGTGAGATTGTTGGAAACACTATTGATACCGCAAATGCTAGTTTCCTGACCATTTCAGGTAGGGTGAATGTCAATTCATCTATCTATGTAACTGGAATAAATACTCGTTTCAACATAGCAAATACTAGAGGTATTCTGACCATTGGTTCGTATATTTCGGTTAATAATCAGATTAGAACCATCAACTCTATTCAAAGTAATACAGTCTTGACGGTATCGAGTCCATTTACTCAATACGCAAATTACCAAACAATTTTCATTTCAACCACAAGTTCTTGATAAATAGAGATTATGCCTACAACAGTAACAACTAAAAAATTAGCATTTAATGCTGCCGAGCAGTTCAAAGAGAGCTTTACTGAAGCAGCACCTACTATTGGTTATGTTTTTGTAGGCAATCATTTGGCGTATGCGAATGAATTGTCTCCCAATTCTATAGTTGATACCATTGTTGATGAGAAGGATGTGTGGGATAATATGATGGCTGCCAAACGAATTACTGGCAATGATGTTGAACTGGTCATCCCCAAAGTAACATGGACTGCCAATACAAAGTATCGTCAATATGATGATACTATTACAGTATCAGATTTGCTTTCTTCGAATACCACACAAAATCTAAAACCAATATATGCGTTTACATCGGCACGTAATGTCTACAAGTGCTTATCGAATAATGCTTCTGCAAACTCGACAGTAGAACCCACTGGTGACTACACATCATCAAATGGTAATATCGCAACTGCTGATGGGTATATTTGGAAGTACATGTATAATCTTAAACCTTCCAATAAATTTTTGTCAGATGCCTGGATTCCAGCACCAGCATCCACTAGACAATTGGATTATGGAGTTAATGACATTGGAGTTATTGATGGTGAATTGACTACTATTGTTGTGGTCGATAAAGGTTCGGCATACTTTCACAATAATGTCACCGTAGTATCATATGCTACAGGATGCACTATCTTAACTCTTGCCAACACAACAAATGTAGTGGCAAATATGGCAGTTTCTGGTTTGGGTATTCCTGCTCAGACTTACATCTATTCATTAGACATTCCAAATAATAAAATAACTTTATCACGTGCTGTTACCTCTAATGGTGGTGGAAGTGCTGCTAATCAATTGTCTATAACAACTAGAATTTATATTGATGGTGATGGTATTGGTGCAGTTGCCACACCATTTCTCTCAGGTTCGACCACTGGAAATATATCTAAAGTTACAATAACAACAATTGGAACTGGATACAGTCATGCTAATGCATATGTGTATGGAACAGGCACTGGTGCTAATACTGCCAATGTTCGATGTATTGTGTCTCCAAAATTTGGACATGCGTATAATCCAGCCAAAGAATTAGGTGGTTCAAACTTAATGGTATCGTCGAGGATTGGTGAGATTGATTCTACTGAACTCGGTAAAATCTCTGCTAATACTACATTCAGACAATTCGGCATTGTAATAAACCCTCATAAATATGGAGAATCTTCTGTTGTCACAAATGCAAATGCTAATTCTTTCATTTCCCAAACAACAGACTTGACAATTGTTTCTGGTGCATCGTATGCATTAGATGAATATGTTTATCAGGGAGTAGCAGCAAATAATGCCAGTGCCTACGGACATGTTATAGATCAATCTACTAATACTATTAAATTGACTCGTGTGCAAGGAATTTTTACAACTGGTCTTTCTTTAACGGGCGCAAACTCTGGTACATCCAGAATTGTTGTTCGTGGTTCTAATCCTGAATTTGAACCATATACTGGTGATGTTCTGTATACGGAGAACGCATTAAAAACGACTCGCACAGAGGGTCAAGCAGAAAATATAAAACTCATTGTTAGATTTTAAAGGTTAGTTAATGGCTATTAATACAAATTTTAATATAGACCCCTATTATGATGATTTCGATGATGCGAAGAATTATCATCGCATACTCTTCAAACCTGGATATGCTGTACAGGCACGTGAACTAACTCAACAACAAACAATCCTACAAGACCAAATTAATAAGTTTGGTGATTATATTTTTCAATCTGGTTCGATAGTCACTGGTGGTAAAAACAACTTTCAGACTGTTCAATATATTAATGTTGCTTCGACTTATTCTTCAACTGATATTGCTGCTATAAATTTCGAAGGCAAAATTATTCAGAATGAAGCAAATACGAAACGAGCATATGTAATTAAAAGTTACGATTCAGTTACAGCAAATGGACAACCCATCACTCTAATTGTTAATCAAATATTTGGCAGCCCATTTGGAAACACAGAAACATTCTACACACCAAATACTGATGTAGAATCAATTACTTACTATGCAAATACAACTTCAAATGGTGCAATGGGTAATTGCCAAGCATGGTCTGTTACTGCTGGTGTTTATTACTATGGTGGATACTTCATTACGACTCAAGATTCTTCAGTCGCTATTAACAAATATAGCACAACTGGAAATGCATTAATTGGTTACGATGTCACTGAAACCATTGTTAATAATAGTCAAGATACTTCGTTGCTTGATCCTGCTCAAGATGCATCAAACTTTCAAGCACCAGGTGCCGACCGTTTTAATATTGAACTGACTTTAAATACTCGTCCTGTTGACAGCACTGATAAGACACAGTTTATTGAAATCGCAAGAGTTATTAATGGACAATTGATTTCATCCGTAGAAACTCCAATATGGGGTAAGATTGAAGAAACGATTGCTCGTAGAACCTTCGATGAATCGGGTGATTATATCGTCAGACAATTTGATGTTGGATTGGATACCAATGCAAGTAATACTGCACAATTGAATATTACTCTATCTCCTGGTAAAGCCTATGTTAAAGGGTATGAGTTCAGCACGATATCGTCAACAATACTAACTGTTCCCAAACCACGAACCAAAGCAAATGTTGATAATAAGAGATTGAGTTCAAGTTATGGTGGATACATCTATGCCAATAACTTGTTCAACACCCTCCCAACCAATCTGTATGGAACGGTAGATATTCATTGCGTTGATGCAGCATCAATTAATACTAGTAATACTCTTCTTCTGGCAAATACAAAAATTGGAACTGCCAAAATTAAAGCGATGTCGTTTGATTCAACATCAAATGCATCAAATGGTGGTGCTTTTGTCTATGCAGTTTATGTTGCTGACATCAATACTGGTTCATTATTCGATGCCACAACATCCAACTCTGGTGGATATGCTATTGCTGCTGCTGGCAATACCACAACATTCACATTACCTGGATTTTTTTCAACAACAGACCAAGCATATCAGGGCGCAATAATTAGAATGACATCTGGTCCTGGTTCTACGGATGGAACTAGAAAGATTGCTTCGTATGAAGGTGCTACTCGTAATATAGTTGTTGATACTGCTTTCTCTGCTGCAATCAATACACAATCTCGTTTTGTAATTGATTTTGATTTTGGTCAGGCAGAATCTTTAGCAGTTTATTCTGGAACTACACGTGTCGCTGGTGCTAATGTGCATGTGTATTCTAAAGATGTAGCATCATTGTATACACCAGCATACGTTTCAGAACCACAATTTGAATCTATGATTTTTGATTTAGGTGATTCAAATGTTTCAGACAATTCTACTTCATTCTTTAATTATGAGTATGAGAGATTGTATCAGGGAGTGTCTTTGGCTGCTGGTGTTACAACAGCACTCACTGTTGGTTCGGGTGAAACTCTCGTAACAGCAACAACCAATACTGCCAAATCGGAATTCTATACATTAGTGTGTACCGCAGCAGGAACTAATTCTGGACCTGATGGTGGATATAAAGTAGGTCAATTAGTTCCTTCGGGACAATTTACTGTAGATACAACAGCACGAACTATCTCTGTGTTCGGTGGTGGTAACATGACTGTCAATCTATACGCTACAATTAGTTCAACCAATCCGACATCAAAAACCAAAACATACATTCGTGCAAATACTGCTGTTCAGACTCAGGTTGTTGCTAACTCAGTTTTTGGTTCGAGCAATACTTCGGCATATGTGTTCATTCCACATGGACAAACTCATATTGCACAAAGATTAGTCAACAAAACTCCTGGTGTGGATCAGACTTTATATGTAACTGATATACACTGTATCAATGCTATTTTTGATTATAGTAATACAGAAATCACCACAGCAAATTCTGGTTCGGCAATCAATGTAACATCACGTTATGCGTTGGTCACTGGACAAAAAGATTCCTATTACGATTGGGGTGCAATTAGATTACTTCCTGGACAAACTGCACCAGTTGGTCCTCTGCTAGTTCGTTACAATAGATTTACATCATCGGGTGCTGGTTTCTTCAATGTGGATTCGTATACACGATTGGGTGACGGTAATTATACCTACGGTGAAATCCCACAATACTCATCAAAAACTGGTGGGAGATTATCTCTTAGAAATTCTTTAGACTTTAGACCAGTTCGTCAAGATGCAACAACTGAATACTCGGCAAATAATTTTGTGTTTGATGTCAACGAAACTACAACTGGACCAAAAGTTCCTTTGAATACTAGTGACTTTATTATAAGTTACAGTTACTATCTGCCACGTGTTGATAGAGTTGTTCTCACTACAGATAGAAAACTTCAAGTGTTGCCTGGCATTCCAGGAGTTAATCCTGTTGCTCCAGTAGAACCTAAAGATGCAATGACTCTTTATGTTTTAAATTATCCTGCATACTTACAATATCCTTTCACAACACAAATTCAACGTCTTCGTAATAAACGATATACGATGAAGGACATTGGTGGATTGGAAAAACGTATTGAAAATCTGGAGTATTATACATCCCTATCATTGCTTGAGATAGCAACGATGGGTAAACAAGATTTGTCCATTCTTGATTCACAAAACTTACCACGATTCAAAAATGGTATTGTTGTTGATTCATTTGTAGATAAATCGGTTGCTGAAGTAACTGGTCGTGATTTTGCTGCCGCCATTGATATCGTTAATAATGAAGCACGTGGTTCGTATAATATCACAGCGGTTGGAGTTTTCTCGAATACCGATACTGCAAATACTACAGCAGTAAATGATGTTAATGTTGAATATAGTGGACCGATGATAACATGTTCTTCGACTACTGAAACTTGGTTGTCTCAACCATTGGCATCCAAAACAATTAATGTCAATCCATTTAACTTTATTAACTATCTTGGTAAACTAAATCTTTTCCCCTCATCTGATGTTTGGAATTCACAAACAAGAGTTGAATCTCAAGTTGTTGATTTAACTGGTGGGTCAGCAGCAGCAGATGCATGGTCATCAATTCAAAGCACATCGTGGGGTGCATGGCAAACCACATGGACAGGTGTAGAAACTAATGTAATTCCTGGAACTGAAAGAACAACATCAGCTAGACAACAGATTAGTAAAGCAGAAGCAGTTTCAAAAGGTATAGATCAAAAAGCTGGTAAGGGAAGCAGGTCTAGGTTTTCTGAGGAAACTCTTACAACTACTTCTGCATCATTGGAGACTATAACTACAAATGAAGCACGTTCAGGTATTCTGTCACAAATTGTTCCAACAACTTTAACAAAATCGTTGGGTGATAAAGTTGTTGATGTGAGTATTATTCCTTACATGAGAGCAAAAACTATTCTGGTTACTGGAACTGGATTTAAACCCCTCACACCACTATTTTCATTCTTTGATAATGTTGATGTGTCGCAATATATTACTAACGTCAATCAATTTAAGTTTGCAAACAATAACCTACAGTTTCAAACAATTGTGGGTGATTCAGAACAAGTTACATTTAGAACTTCAGATACCAATGTTACATTAGGAACTGGTTTTATTATTCAAACATCTAACAACAATGGATTCATTGTTAATATTGATACTGTTGCTGGTGTTGGAACATGGGCTGGTTATTCAAATGTTCAAGTTGTTGGTGCTATAACTGGCACAGTGGCAAATTTATCTGGATGGCAGCACTTCAGTGGATTTGCTATTTCGGCAAATAGCACAGCAATGGTTTTGGATTATCATGCTGGTAGTGCAACAAATGCCACAAAAACTAATTATCAAAGTCAAACGGTTACAATTGGTAGTGGCACTGGTGCTGGTCAACAACGAACTATTTCTGACTACAATGCAACAACACGCACGTTGACAGTATCGTCACCGTGGACTACTGTTCCTGATGCAACTTCTAACTACACAATTGGAAGACCACAGACAACAGAAGAGGGTGCAATATCAGTTGTATTCAGTATTCCTGGAGATATATTCCGTGTTGGTGAAAAAAACTTCAGAATGATCGACGTTCAAACTGGATTGGTTGAATCATCAGTAACTAATGGTGATGCTACCTTCTTCTCACAAGGTGTTATACAAACAGTTCAGGAACAGTCTATTTCTGTATTCGTTCCATCTGTAGTTAGAAGCAGTGTTTCTGAAGAGAGAACCAGTGAGAGAAGTTCGATTAAACAGAACTCAAGCACTTCAACAAAACAAATCCAGACATATTACGATCCGTTGGCTCAAAACTTCTTAATAAGTTCTAACCAATATCCACAAGGTATGTTCTTGTCTAGTGTTCGTGTGTGTTTCCAAACAAAGGATGTTTCAGTTCCTGTCACAATGCAAATTAGACCAACGGTGAATGGATTCCCATCATCGGGAACAGTCTATCCGTTTGCTACTGTAACTTTGACACCTGATAAAGTAAATACAGTTGCACCAAATTCAAAACCTGATTTGGAAGATGCGACCAAATACACCGAGTTTGTATTTGATGCTCCAATCTTCTTACAACCTGGTGAACATTCAGTTGTATTTGTGTCTAATTCTAATTCATATTTTTTATATTGTGCTAAGAAAGATGAAAGGAATTTTATAGATAACAACAATATTAGTGCTCTTCCATATATTGGTTCATTGTTTGAATCGCAAAACGGTTCAACGTGGATTCCAACACCAGCAACTGCAATGTTGTTTAGTTTGCACAAAAAAGTATTTACGACTTCTACTGCTCTCGCACATTTTGAAGTAGATACATCATACCTTGCTGCCGATACTCCATATGACTTGGCACACTTCATGACTACTGATGTGGTTCTCGCAAACACTTCAGTCAATTATGAGTTTATATCACAGCAATTTACTGCTAATACCACTCACCCATTTCTACCTATAGTTCCATTTGTTGATTATCGTATGGTGGATGGATATGATCGTCGTGTTATAAACAAAACAACTGGTAATACCACTGTTAAGATTCGTGCTACGATGGCAACTCAAAGTAGAGATATATCACCAATGATTGATAAGACACGATTGAATTGGTTAATCGTTGAAAACAAAATCAACAATCTACCACTATCTAATTCGGGTGTGGTTCTTTCGAACGGTGGAACTGGATATGCCAATTCGGCCGATGTTGTCGTAACTATTTCTGGTGGTGGTGGTGTGGGTGCTGCGGCGGTTGCTACAGTTACAAGCAATGTAATCAGTGCAGTTCATATTACATCTCCTGGAACTGGATATACAACTTCACCAACAATCACAATTACTCCTGGTGATGGTGGTGGTTCGGGTGCAGTTGTGTCATTTAATGGTGAAGATAAGAGGTCAGGTGGTCCTTCTGCAATTCGTTACTTTACAAAACAAGTTACTTTGGCAGAGGGTTTTGATTCGGAAGACTTACGAGTTTATCTAACGGCTTATCTGCCTCCACTGTCTGGCATTCAAGTATACTACAAAGTTCTTTCAACTGGAGATTCAGAAACATTTGAAGACAAAAACTATGCTATGATGACACAACTGAATAATACTACATTTGTTTCGGCAAATGAAAGTGATTATCGTGAACTGACATTTGCTCCTGGTATCAACAATGTTGCCAACAATTATATTAGTTACACTTCAGGGTCAACTTCATTCTCAGACTTTAGAACTTTTGCAATCAAAGTGGTTCTTTACGGACAAAGCACAGTGGATGTTCCACGTTTCAAGGAACTTCGTGCAATTGCTTTGCCTAGAGGATAATTATGTACGTTCAAATAGATGGTGAAAAGAATCTAATTCGGGATATCTCTACCAGAGCTATTCTAAATAGAGACAGAGCAGGACTAGAAGAGTATAAACTTCGTAGAGAACTGGCAAAACGAAAGCAAGAAGAAGAGTTGGAACTGAAAACCAAAGTAAATAAACTAGAAGACGATATAACGGAAATCAAATCAATGCTTCATGAACTTGTAAAGATGAGAACATAAGATGGCAGCAATCAATAGAGTAACGACCTCGAATACATTTCTACAGTGGATGTCATCTACTGATGCTGTAATTGGCACAGTTAATCTTTTCACTGATGGCAATGGTTCGACTTTTGTTGCGAACACCAATATTGAAGTTTCTGGTGATGCTAATACTGCTAGTCTGAATGTAAAGACACGTGCGAACATTAACACTCTTCAAGCCAACACTGCGAACATTGCCAACATTAGTTTCACTGGAAGTAATATTACTATTCCAGGTAATGTCGCAACACTCAATGTTACATCGAATGTTTATGTTGGACAAGATTTATTTGTTACTGGTAATGTAAATGTCACTGGTAATATCGTTCTTGATTCAATAGGATTTGATGACCTAACTATATCAGGTTCGGCAAATATCGCAGAAACTTTATATGTTGGTGGAATCTCCACACTCGCAAATGCAAATGTAGCAATAATGAGTGGAGCAGCAAATACTAAAATATACAGTTCAATTTCAGCAATACAAGATTCAGCAATTGCATTTGCTATAGCATTAGGATAATCAGAGGACATTAATGGCTAACAATTTTAAAAATTATTTTGCTGGTTCGGTTGGAACATCTTCGGTGGATGTTTACACTGTGCCAGCATTAACATCTGCAACTGTCATTGGTATGAGTGTTTCTAATCTCATCACCACACCGATTTCTGCAAATGTCATGGTGTTTAATTCAACTGCGTCAAATACATTGTTTATGATAAAGAACGCAACGATTGCTCCTGGTGGTGCTCTAGTTCCTGTCGGTGGTGACCAAAAACTTGTGCTAGAAGCAGGCGATAGATTACAAGTTCAAATGGGGACTGCTACATCTGCCGATGTTATCGTATCTGTTTTAGAGGTTAGTTAATGGCTTACATTGGAAATGAACCAGAAATAGGTTTCAATACTCTAGTATACCAAAAGTTTAATGGTACTGGAGCATGTACACAGTTTACGATATCACAACCAATTAGTGATCCAAACTATTTGGAAGTTCTCGTAAATAACGTACAACAAGAACCCTACGCTTCGTATGACGTAGCAAGTGGGTTAATTACATTTACCGAAGCACCTTCCGTTGGTGCAAACAATATTCAAGTTGGGATGAAATCCTCAACGATTGTATACTTCAACCAAATTACTTCAGCTCAGTTAGTTGATGGCAGCATCGCTGGAACAAAGTTAGTAGAAAATACTATCACTGGTAATAAACTTGGTCTGAATTCTATTCGTGGTAATAACATTGTTGTTGGTCAAATTACAGGTAACTTAATTGCTACACAAGCAGTATCGGGTAACCAAATTGGTCTTGGGGCAATCACAGGTAATAACTTTGCACAACCAATTACAGGTAACTTAATTGCTGATACTGCTGTGGCATCCAACAATATCGTTGTGGGTGCAATCACTGGTAATTTGATTGGTATTAATTCTATTAATGCTAGTAACAGTATTGTTGCACTTTCTATCACAGGTAATTTGATTGGCACTGGTGCAATCAGTTCAAATAACTTTGCGGGTGGTGGTGTAACCTCTGGTGTTCTATCATCCAATCTTACGATTTCAACAGTTCGTCTTGCAGAAACAATCAATGTTATAACTGGTTCACTCAGTGGTAATTATAGTTTACATTTGGCAAACAGCACCGTATATCATACCATTGCAAATACTGCTGGTCATGTTACTTTCAATATGATTGCAAATAATACACACACATTGAATCAGATGTTAAGTATTGGTCAATCAGTTTCAACATCTATTTTACTTAAACAGGGTTCGACACGTTGGCGTGCTAACGTGCATATTGATGGTGTGCTACAAACAGCATATTGGGCAGGTAACACGCAACCCATCTATTATTCTTCTGCATCACAAGCAATGACCTATGATGCATATAATTTTTCTATTATAAAAATAGCAGAATCGCAATATACCGTATTTGCTTCTAATACTTTATATGGTCAAGCAAATGGTCAAGGTATGGGTGTTTCTACTGCATTTGGACTTGCACAATAATGCCACTTAGAGCGTCGATTGCTAATTCATTAAGGTCACTTGGTGCAGATCGTACTGACATCAGAGGACCAATTAAAACCACACTTATCGATTACTTTGGAGTATCTGGTGGTGGGGGTGGTGGCGCTGCTGGAGGTGGTGGTGGAGGTGGTGGTTCATACTTTGCAGGTTCAAGTCTTTTAGTTTCTGCTGGAGATGTTTTTACAGTTGTGGTTGGAGGGGGAGGTGGTGGTGGTGCTCCAGACGCAGAACGAGGTGGGAATGGCCAGACTTCATCATTAAGTGGCTCAGCACCTAATCAAAGTTTTAGTGTGGGTGGTGGCGGTGGTGGTGGTGGTGCAACCAACACTACACCTTCTGGACAAAGTGGTAATCGTTCTGGACAAAGTGGTGTTTGCGGCGGGGGTGGCGGAACTGAAAGTGGTTTTGCTGGTTCAGGAACACCAGGTACATATGTTAGTAATGTAGCAGGACAAGGTAATAATGGTGGAGAAGGACGAGGAGGTAGAAATGGTGGTGGAGGAGGTGGTGGTTCTAGTGAACAAGGATATGGAGCTTCTCATCCAGACGCAGGACATGGTGGCAATGGATTTCGCAGAGAAGATTGGGGAACGGATGGTTCATATTGCGCTGGTGGTGGCGGAGGCGGTTCGCAGGGTAATTGGCCACCACGTGGTCCAAATGTAGGTGGAGGTTCTTATGCTGGTATGGGTGGTTCTAATGGCAATGGTGATGACCGTAATAACGAACTTGGTGGTGGTGGGAATGGTGGATATGTTTCTCCAGTAGAACAACTTGCAACCAGTGCTATTGCAAATCGAGGTAGTGGTGGTGGAGGTGGTGCAGAATGCAGTCCTGACGAGAATCCATTTAAGATTGGTGGTAGTGGTGGTAGTGGAAGAGTTCAAATTCGTTATAGTGAATATTATGACCCACTTACGATAAATTCAGGAAGTCCTGATATTATTAGATTTAATGGATATAGAGTTTATGATTTTAAAGGAAGTGGTTCTTTTACAATATAAATATCGAGTAACAATTTTTTTATAGGAGTGGTTGAGATGACTAATGATGAAATTCAATATGCACAATATTTGATGGGTAATAATAATAAATTAATTTATGGTGTAGATACTGCGATTAAAGCAATTGCACCTTCTGCTGCATATGATATGCAAGCAGGTAACGGCAAGTGGTTATTTACACGATGGGAATGTAATGATGTTCCTGAAGCTCCAACGAAAGAAAGAATTATGTTGGAACATGATTATCAAAAAGAATTTTGTGAATACCATCAGTATTTTTTAGATCGTGCAACAAACTATCCTGATATTTCTATCTTAATGAATCAACTTTGGGATGCAATGGATCAAAGTAAAATACCAGGTAAAGGAACTGATTTTTATAATTCAATAAAAGAAGTTAATGATAAGTTCCCTAAACCAGAGGGTGAACCTCCAGTAAGACCAGAATCAACAGGAAAATAAATGGCATACATTGGCAATCAAGTTTCATCGGTATTATTTACAGTCAACATTTTTAGTGGGGATGGCGCTGGTACAAGTGTTGGACCGATGGATCGTGCGCCAGCAGGACCAGCATCTATTGCTGTATACATCTCAGGTGTCTATAAAACTCCATCAATTGATTATACAGTAAGTGGAGATTACGTTAATTTTACGACTGCTCCAGCACTAGGCACAAATAATATTACTATTCATCATTTAGGTAATGGTGTGATGGCAACACAAACACCTGTTGATGGTTCTGTTACTGGTAATAAACTTACTCCAAATTCTATTCGTGGTAATAACATTGTTGCTGGTACAATTACTGGTAATCTTTTTTCTGGTGGTGCTATCGCATCAAATGTTCTTGCATCGAATCTTTCTATTTCTTTAACACGTGCAACAGAGTCTGCAAATATAAATGTTATTGCACCAAACGGTAATGTAAATATCGATATTGAAAATAATGTTGTTTACTATTTTAATGCAAATAGCACAGCAAACATTACGTTCAATCTTCGTGGTAATACACAGAACACCTTTGATTCAGTAACAACTATTGGACAATCTGTAACTTTGGCGATGATTGTGCGACATGGAACAACAAGACATATTGCTAATGTGTATATTGATGGTGGTTTAATTAGCACAGGTTCAAACACAATTGTTTATCTTGGTAATACAAAACCAAATTATCAAGCTATCACGGCTCAAGAAACAAATATTTACGGTTACACTGTATTAAAAACTGCTGCAAACACCTATGCTGTCTTTGCATCCAACTCACTTTTTGCGTTAGGTTAAAATGCCTATTCTTGGCGCATTCGGAAATGGTGGTGCTTCACTATTTGGAATAGGTAGAAAAGTTGGGGGTCTTCCTGTTGTAACAGAAGTAGATTATCTTATTGTTGCTGGTGGTGGCGGTGGGGGATTTGGATGGGGAGGCGGTGGAGGTGCAGGTGGATTTAGTTTTAGTACAGGATTACCCATAAACCCAAGAGAATCATATCCTGTTGTTGTTGGTGCAGGTGGTCGTGGTGCTAATTCATTGACGACTGATCAGTATGATCCAGATTGGGGCGCACCTAGTGCTAACGGAACTGCTTCATCATTTAATTCCATAACTTCAATTGGTGGTGGTCGTGGTGCTGGACCTAATGATGCTGGTACTGGTGGTTCTGGTGGAGGTGGCATTGGAACATTAGGTGGAGCAGGTAATACTAATAATGGAGCATCTGGAACTCCATCGCAAGGAAATAGTGGAGCGAACGGTACAAGTGGTGGTGGTGGTGGAGGTGGTGGTGCGGGTGCTCCAGGTAATTCTGGTTCAACAGGACCAAATTTTTCACCATTAGCCAATGGGGGTGCTGGCGGAGCAGGAACAGAAAACGCAATAACTGGTTCATATCTGACATATGCTGGCGGTGGAGGTGGTGGGTCATATAATGCTACTGGTGGCGCAGGTGGGTCGGGTATAGGTGGCAATGGAGGCGGTCCATCTAATCAACCAGGTTTTTCGGGTACTATCAACACTGGAAGTGGTGGTGGTGGTAGTGCTGGCGGTGGTGAAGGTGCGGGTGGTGCAGGAGGTTCGGGCATTGTTGTTATTCGTTATCCAGAAACATTTGCAAATGCTGCGACAACTAGACTATACGAAGCAAATGGTGGATATAGAATTTTTACATTTGATGCATCAGGCACAATAACATTCTAAAAATTTATTATAAATACTTAAAAACAATTAAGGAGTTTTAAATGGCACATTTTGCAGAACTTGATGTTAATAACAATGTATTAAGAGTTATTGTTGTCAGCAACAATGATATAAAAGATGAAAATGGAAATGAAAGTGAAGCAATTGGAGTTGCTTTCTGTGAGGGTCTTAAAATTTCCGAGACTACTACATGGAAACAATGTTCATATAATAAAACATTTCGTTTAAATTATCCTGGACCTGGTTGGATTTATGATCCAGTATTAGATGTTTTCCATGCTCCTAAACCATTCCCTTCATGGACTTTAAATATGACTAGTGGTTCATGGCAAGCACCAGTTGCCAGACCAGAAATTAATGACGCTGATGTAAGGTTTGAGTGGGATGAAGCCAATCAAGTATGGGTTAGATATAATAAAGTCGGTGAAGAGTGGGTTAGAGTTTAATATATTATTTTAATGAAAATAAAACATGAACCCGCTTTGCGGGTTTTTGTTTGTATAAATAATGTATTAAAAGGAGAATACTTTTGGCCGCATTTGTAGAAATCTTTATCGAACAGGGTGCAAACTTATCCTCAACTGTAACAGTAACTGACCCATTTGGGTATACAGTAAACCTATCAACATATTCAGCAGCATCGCAGATTCGTAAATCTTATTATTCATCGTCAGCAAATAACCTAACAGCAATTATTACTAACAATGCTGCTGGCGAGATTACTCTATCAATGACAGCAGCAAACACTGCTAACTTATCACCAGGTCGTTACTTATATGACTTGATTGTTACAGATAGAACATCAAACACCGTGACACGAGTTGTGGAAGGCATTGCTGTTGTGTTGCCATCTGTCACAAGGTAATCTATGGCACTAATCGGTAAGGTAGCAGTCAATCAACCGTCAAGAACAATACTAACGGCAAGTGGTGTCGTTGTCCCTAATATCGCCCTCGTTGACCTCAATGATGTCAATGCAACTGGTTTACAGAATGATTTCACACTAGTATATAATTCTGAAACTGCCAAGTGGGAAGTCAAAGCAGCAAACAACTTTACTTTTGTTACTTCTGCGTATAACCAAGCCAATGCTTCCTTTGATCGTGCCAATACTGCGAATGCTACTGCACGAACAGCATCGAACAATCTAATTGCGGCATTCAATACTGCCAATGCTGCTTTCGATTCTGCAAATATTGCACTATACACTCCGCAATATTACGTAAACTCAGCAGCACAGTTTGCCAACCTTGCGTATACACATGCGGGATTTGCTTTTGTTACAGCAAACTCGGCAAGTCTTTATGCCAACCTTGCGTATGTTCAGGCTAATGCTGCCTTTGCTGCTGCCAATGCAGCACAAAGCGACGATTGGTCACGCAATCAAGCAAACTCATCATTCTATCACGCAAACAGTTCGTTCATTCATGCTAATGCTGTTTTTGCGTATGCGAATTTATTATCGACAACTCCAGATTACGTAGCAAACTCGGCAGCAATCTATGCTAACGGTGCATTCATTCAAGCAAATGCTGCTTTCATTTCAATCAACTCGGCATTTGCTGCACATAATACTACGGCAATATTTGCAAACACACCATCGTTTGTAGCAAACTCATCGTTCATTCAAGCGAATGCCGCATTCGTTCATGCCAATGCTGCGTTTGCTGCTGCTAATGCTTCCACCGCAACTGATGAAACACAGAACAACTCGATCACTGTTGCACTGAATACAGCCAATGCTGCCTTTGCATCATCGAATAATAGTGATGCGATTAATGCAACACAGAATAATAGTATTGCTTCATCGTTCATTCAAGCAAATGCCGCATTCGTTCATGCCAATGCTGCTTTCCTTGCTGCTAATAATACAACTGATGTTTATGGTCGTGCTCATGCTAATGCTGCTTTTGATGCGGGTAATACATCCACATCCTCACAATCAACAATTAATCTAACACAGAATAATTCGATTACTGCTGCCTTTGCTGCTGCTAATGTTGCTGATTCAAAGGCAATCAGTGCTGGCAATTATGCTAATGCTGCTTTCCTTGCTGCTAATAATGCTACTGACTCGTATGTTCGTGCTCATGCTAACTCGGCATTCATTCAAGCCAATGCTGTTTTTACACAAAGTAATGCTGCTGCTGGCGTAGATGTAACACAGAATAACTCTATTGCTTCCGCATTCGTTCATGCTAATGCCGCCTTCCTCGCTGCTAACAATGCTTCGGGTGGAGCAGACACGTATGCTCGTAACACTGGTAACTCAGCATTCATTCAAGCCAATGCTGCCTTTGCTTCGGCAAATAATATTGATGGTGTAAACACTACACAAAACAATAGTATCACTGCTGCGTTCCTTGCTGCTAATGCTGCTATAGCAACTGATATAACGCAGAACAATAGTATTGCTTCCGCATTTGTTCATGCTAATGCCGCCTTCCTCGCCGCTAACAATGCTGCTGGTGGTGTAGATACGTATGCTCGTAACACTGGTAACTCAGCATTCTTTCACGCCAATGCGGCATTCACTGCTGCTAACAATGCTGCGGGTGGTGCAGATACGTATGCTCGTGCTCACGCAAATGCTGCCTTTGATGCTGCGAATGCTGCTACAGCAACTGATACAACACAGAATAATAGTATCACAGCAGCGTTTGTTCATGCGAATGCCGCCTTCGGTGCTGCCAATAATGCTACTGACTCGTATGTTCGTGCTCATGCTAATGCTGCTTTTGATACAGCTAATGGTTCTGTAGCAGTTAATCTGACACAGAACAATAGCATTGCTGCTTCATTTGTTCATGCAAATGCTGCTTTTGCTTCAGCAAATAATATTGATGGTGTAAATGTAACACAGAACAATAGTATTACAGCAGCATTCACACGTGCCAATAATTCACTGAATGCCAATACTGGTGGACAGATTACTGGTGATATTACTGTTACTGGTAATCTCGTAGTTGTTGGCAATACAGTCTATGCAAATACTATGACTGTATTGATTGCTGACAATATCATTACACTGAATGCAGCAATTAACCAATCTGGTTTTCCAGTTGCGAATGCTGGTATTGAAGTTGATCGTGGTGCTCAACCAAACGCAACATTCCTTTGGATTGAAGCAGATGGTAAGTGGGCTGCCAATAATGGCAACACGATGTACTATGTTGGTTCAGAAGAAGGTATTACAGCAGCAGGTAACTATGCGAATGCTGCTTTCCTTGCTGCGAATAATGCTTCGGGTGGTGCTGATACCTTCGCACGTAACCAAGCAAATGCTGCTTTCCTTGCTGCTAACAATGCTGGTGGTGCAGTTGTTGCTAACACAATCAATTTGGGAACACCAACCGATGGTAGTTTGACTAACATAGGTGCATATACTGGATGGTCAACTACTACAAAAGTAACAGATGCGATTGATGACCTCAATGAAATGCTTGACAATGTTCGTGCAAATACTTTTGTCAAGAGTGTTTCATTCACAGCAAGTCCTCTCGGAGCAGGTTCGGGTTCAGTAGTAACTCTGACAGTTGTTCCTGTTACAAGCAACGGAACTATTCGTTACGATGTTGATTGGGGTG
>Ga0181349_1000159_pt1 | contig 27450 bp, 39 predicted proteins | sample Su13VDMM110SD_FD_130106 | JGI IMG/M metagenome (GOLD analysis project Ga0181349, IMG submission 130106) | Freshwater viral communities from Lake Michigan, USA - Su13.VD.MM110.S.D | ecosystem: Environmental > Aquatic > Freshwater > Lake | place: USA: Michigan | collected 2013-07-16 | reverse complement strand
TGGTGGGACCTCTCAGAGTCGAACTGAGCACCAACGGATTATGAGTCCGCTGCTCTAACCAAGCATGAGCTAAGGTCCCTGATTCTTTACTGTGGGTTCTGTTCCTGTTCGTGCTGCAGAACCATACGATATAGTGGCTCCATCTTCTCCTGGAATACATCGGGCGCTCCCTCTGCTGCACGTTGCAGTTCCCAGTTGGTTGGATAGTGTCTGAGCATATGCCTAGCTTCTTCACGAACTGCCTTGGGCACACGGGGATATTTCCCACCCGCTAGTCGTTGAAGAAACTGTTGCGTCTGCATTACTGCACGGTATCTTTCATCTGGTAATGTCATTTCTCTGCTCCTGGATAACAGTCTTTTCTTCAGCATGTATATAGTATATGATCATTTGATCCAGTTGTCAACCTGAAACTGTGGTGTTAGCCACTCTTGTTGTGGTTCAAATGTCACAGCAACAGGCTGTAATAGAGCATTAGCCAGGAACTCCCGCTCTGTAGTAGAGTATGATCCAATAGTATAAGGCCTAGTGTTAGCTGTATATAGTAATAGAACACCTGAAGGGATAGCTGGCATCGTGTATTTACATAGTGACATTAACATATACATATACAGTGTATATGCATACCACAGCAGCGGGGCCTATTGTGGCATTACGGTAGATAGTGTACGGCAGGTCGCTGCACCTACCACCGTGATTTGGTATGAATAAATACTGGTAGCACCGTTAGACCACGGTTAAAACTAGGCCGTTTCCATCGTTTGGTAGGCAGAATTGCACTTTATTGCACTATTTTGCACTTTGAGAACGGTGGAAGGTGAGGCATAGTTCAAATGGTGCCACGCTGTTCTCACTGTCTACACTCTATCCCATATATCCAGCAGCGGGGCCTATTGCCAATCAGTGCCGTTGACCAGAGAGTTCCCGCTGACCCCCCAGCGTGTACACTCGCGCTCATTGTTACATATACTAGACAAGTTCTACTCACTGTTGCATATACTATACACGCAGTCATATACAGTGATACACATATACACACACTCACACGCTATACTCAAACTATCAGCAGCGGGGCCTATATGCTGTATTTGGGTTTAGACTCAATTAATCTAGTTGTAATCTTTTTCTGTAAATAACACTATGCAACATCCAGAAGTCACCATGGTATGCTATCGTTATCAGGCCTGGACCAGTGATCTTGACTGCGAATCAGTCTGGGCTTTTGTACAGCGACATCAAGGTCATATCGCTGTGCGCAATGACTGCATAGACTACTTTGTGCCCATACGCTATCAAGTGCTGTTTGCTTTGGCCTATCCAGAACTATCACGTCAGTACAACCTGGACCTGATCTAATGATCACTGCTTACATAATCACAGATATACACAGCAAGTTTAGCACAGCTCTAGCAGAACAAACCCAACACTCTCTACAACAATATGGTTGGAACTATTGCGTCTGGCCCGCAGTCAATGGCTTTGAGTTAACTGCTCATTCGTGGGCTAATCTAGGTATTAGTCTGTTAGATCGTGGAAAAATACTTACAAGACCGGGTGCTTGGGGCTGTATACATTCACACTTTACTCTATGGCAACACTGTGAGCAGTTAGGGGAACCCATTGTGGTACTAGAACACGATGCACTAGCACAAGCAGAATTTCCCTGTGATTTAGATCTAGAAGTGGGTGTTTGGAAGCTATGGTATAATCATAATATCAGACACAATAGCATAACAGGCAATTGGAGTCGTGGCAGCTGGGCCTATACACTAACACCTGGTCAAGCCAAGGCTCTAATAGAGTTTAGCCGTAGTCAAGGAGTACAGGCTCTGGACAAACAATTGGGTACTAGGGCTGTGGCCTGGCAGGCTCTAGATTGGGATCTGTTTCAGCATAACCCCAGCTCTAGATGGAGCTCTACTGTATTTCGAACACATATAGGCTAGACTTAAATTTTTTTTGCGCTCTGCTGCCACTTCGTGGCTGTTAGAATTAAGTGTCTAGTTAAATACTCAATGACAACCATCACTGTATCAGAAATCGACATTGTTTATTTGAGTTATGACGAACCCAATGCGGACAGCAACTGGCGTCATTTGACCAACATATGTCCCTGGGCACAACGCATCCACGGCGTCAAGGGATCGGATGCTGCCCACAAGGCCTGTGCCGCTATTACTACAGGCACACACATGATCACCATAGACGGGGACAATCAGATAGATCCTCGTTTCCTTGCACAAAGCTGGCAATTTGATTCTACCTGGGACATTGAACACAGTGTGCTCAGCTTCAGTGCAGAGAATGTGATCAACGGCCTGACCTATGGCAATGGCGGCATCAAGATATGGCCACGCAGTGTGGTACAGGAAATGCAGACACACGAAGCAGTGGGTGATGCATCAGTGGCCAGCGTGGACTTTTGCTGGCACCTAGACTATGTGCTCATGCCCGGCGTATGGAGTCGAGCCCTAATCAATCACACCAGCCATCAGGCCTGGCGAGCTGGGTTCAGGGAGGGGGTCAAGATGGCTCTGGTCAACGGTGAGCTGATTCGCAACCCTTCACAGTGGCGCAGCAGCATGGCCAAGGTCAATATGGATAGACTCACTGTGTGGCTGCAGGTGGGCCAGGATCAGGCCAATGCAGCCTGGGCCATACTGGGGGCTCGACAGGGCCTGCACAGATGCATGCTGACCAATTGGGATCATTCAGAAGTCAAGGATTTTGATCTGTTGGATCACATATGGCACCAAGAGGTTCAGGCGCTGACTGACATTCAGGGCTTGACCCAGGATCTAGGTGCGGAACTGCGCAATCGTCTGGGCATGGCCATAGAACCTGAACCCCTTAGTGCAGCTCAAAGCAAGTGGTTTAAATCAGTGTTCAACCAGCCACTGCGTACAGAGCCCCGGAGACTGCGATCATGACTGAAACAGCCAACACTAGCGAATTCTTGCTGGGCCTAGAAGAATATCTCAAGTATCTTGAACAACCTTCAACAGCAGCTAAATTGCACACGGTTTCTCAAAATCTGCAGGCTGAAGACCCCAAACTGGCCATCGCACGATCTTATCTACAGCAGCTCTCAGCCACCCTGCCACCTGAATTGATAGACCTGGCTGATCTTGATCACGGTATCACAAAAAATTTACAGGCCGGCCAATCTGTCTATCGATCAGTGTTAACCTACTGCGCTCGTGTGCTAAGGAAGACAGGGCAGGATCAAGAACTGGTATTGTTGGCTGATCTCTGTCACAGCATCAATCGAAGTCAACAAGTGCCAGAGGATGTTTACCGAGCAATTCTATTGTACAACACCAACTTTATAAAATCTCGATTGAAGAATCAAACGGATCAAGAACAAGACATGTTGGTTGGGCTGGCTGATCTCTGTCACAGCACAAGAACAACATCAGAAGTCAAAGACATTTATCGAATATTGCTACAGTACAATGCTCGTGTGCTAAAAACACAGGGTCTAGAAAATCTAGCTCGAGATACAGATTTTGTGCTGAAAAGTATGGATCAAGAAGATTTTGATCAGTCGGTGGTAAAAACTCAGTTGTCGAAACTAGATCAACAGTTTCCCAAAGACAAGATCTTTAGAAGCATCTTGAACTATCTAAAATTAGATCTAGATAACGAACCCCTGCAAGATGCCTTTAGCCGCAGCCAGATCAAGAGCAAGATTTGGTTGGTACAAGAGCTAGCCCATGTACAGACACACTATAACCAGGTGGCTGTGCTGGCAGGATGGTTTGGACAGATCAAAAGCATCTACGATCAGCAGCTGACCTACGGCAAGATGCGGGTAGTTGAACTGGATCGATCGGCCTGCGAAATCAGCGATCACGTGTTCAACCTCAGTAATCTGGAGAATCACAAGGTCAAGGCTGTGTGTGCAGATATCAACCAGTTGACTCTTCACAAGAATGGTTACGAGTGGAGTGTGGAAAACTTTCGAGATGGCACAACCTACAGTGAAAAGTTCCTACCCGATTTGATCATCAACACTTCAGCAGAGCACATGACTGAAGAATGGTACCACCAACTGCGCTTCAAACAGCTAGACAGCGATCCCATTGTGGCCATACAGAGCAACAACCTATTTGAAATAGCCGAGCACACCAACTGTGTACACAGTGTGGATCACATGATCAAAAAGTTCCCCATGCGTGAAGTGTTGTTTGCTGGCGAACTACAGCTCAAGGGCTACAAGCGGGTGATGTTGATAGGTAGACCCTAATGGATCTAGAAACACTGGACCTTAGAACTCTGCAGAAAGAAGCTGCTAGGGCGTTGACAGTAATGGAAGCTACCAATAACAACATCTACAAGTACAATCAACAGGCACACCATAACAGTCAAAATTGGTATCGTGCTGTAATTAAAGACTATGTAGAAAAATATGGAGACCTTCCTAGTTGTATAGGTCCTGCAAAAGATATAAAATTGGTAATGGAATAATTATGTTAGAATTTACTAAAAATTTAAAAATTTATCTTTTTAAAGAAAAAGATAAAGTCAGCTTTAGTATAAAAGTCAGCAACTCGTACGTTAACGAATATTCTTTTTCAACTGCCGAATTTGAAGAATTTATAAGTCAATGGAATATGCCCGGGGGAATTGATAAACATTACTCTAATGGACACTGGAGTGTTATGCATAAAAAATCAACACCTAGACCAGAAGCAGCCACTGCAAGTTATGTTAGATTAACAGTGTATAAAAACGGTGTAGGCAATCACCATCGTGTAGATTACAGCGATATGTTAGAAATTCAAAAAGATTATTTTTATCAAAAGAATAATAAAATGTATTGGGACAATTGATGCTATACACCTATAAAGAAATTAAGACAGTGCATCTAGAAATCACAGACAATTGTAATGCAGCCTGTCCCATGTGTGCTCGTAACATCAACGGCGGCCAAGAAAATCCACAAGTTCCTGGTACTGAGCTTTTTATAGATGATATTAAGAAAATATTCAAACCTAGTTTTATTGCACAATTAGATCGCATGTACATGTGCGGCAACTATGGAGATCCTATTGCTGCAAGAGATACACTAGAAGCTTTTGCCTATTTTAGAGAACACAATCCCAAAATGAATCTCAGTATGATGACAAACGGCTCTGCCAAGAAATCCGAATGGTGGAAAACGCTTGCGCAGGTATTGGGTCCTAGGAGTTATGTTACATTTAGTATCGACGGGTTAGAAGATACTAACCATTTATATAGACAAAATACCGTTTGGTCTAAGATTATGGAAAATGCATCTGCATTTATTAGTGCTGGTGGTAGAGCGCGATGGGACTATATTGTATTTGCCCACAATGAACATCAAGTAGATGCCGCGGAAGCATTGTCAAAATCTATGGGCTTTGAGAAATTTCAATTTAAAAAATCTGCTAGATTCTTTAGCAATGCCAGCGGTGTTACTAAAGAAATGCATCAAGCTGCTAATCGCAAAGGAATAGCAACCACATTATTACAAGCACCTACTAATCCTAAATATCGAAATGCTGCTTTAGAAGAACTTAGCAAAATTGCTAAATCAGAAGCTCCTATTAAGTTTCTTCCAAGTCGCCAAGAAGATTTAGATGGATATACATTTTCTCAAATATTTCACAAGGATCCTGAAAAGAAAAAACCTATGGAAAAGTATTGGGACGAAGTTCCTATTAAGTGCAAAGTTGCAGAAGAAAAAAGTCTGTACATAAGTGCAGAAGGAATTGTTCAACCATGTTGCTGGACTGCTGGCCAGATGTATGTTTGGTATTGGACTCCAAAAGGAGGACAAATTTGGAATCTAATTGACAAAGTTGGAAAAGACAATCTCAATGCTAAAAATCACAGTTTAGAATCTGTAGTCAACGGAGAATTTATGCAAGACCTAGTTCCTAACAGTTGGAATAAATCTAGTTGTGCAGATGGTAAGTTGGCAGTTTGTGCAAAAACTTGCGGAACAAAACACGATACATTTGCAGAGCAATTTAAATGAAAAAGATAGCAATACACTATATTGATCCTAAACGGTATGACGCAGTTTATATAGACTGGACTTTGGGAAATTTTTGTAATTTCAAATGTAGTTATTGTCCAGATGAGTTGCACAATGGGTTAAACCCAATGTCGGATATTGACACCGCTAGGGCATTTGTTAAAAAATTGTTTAACCATTATAAAACTAACGCCAACAAAAAATATTTTGTTTTTAACTTTTTTGGCGGTGAACCAACTCTATGGAAATATCTAGGAGAATTTGTACAATGGATTCACGAATACAGTCAAGAACTAGGTGTAAGCTCTATAATTGAAATTCTTACAAACGGCAGTAGAACAATTCGTTGGTGGGAAGAACATGGTAAATATTTTGATATTGTTAAAATAACACATCATACAGAGTTTGCAGATCCTCGACACACATTAGAAGTAGCTGACTTAATAATAAGTAACGGAAAACTAGCAAATGTACAGTTAACTATGATTCCTGCATTGTGGGATTTGTGCATAGAACATTTAAATATAATCTCAAAAAGTATTCATCAATTTCGGATAGATGTTAAACCTTTGCGTATAGATTTTGGAGCTCAATTATACGACTACTCAGTTGAACAGTTAGATTTCTTTAAACAACCTTATAGAATGCCATCAAATATGCCGCACGTTGAAGATGTTGGTATGGGAAGTAAATTTTTATTATCGGACAATACTGAAGTTGCTATTAGATATCAAGATTTGATCACCAGCAAAGAAAATTCTTGGGCAGGATGGAAATGTTGGGCAGGTGTTGACATTATCAGTATTAAACAAGATGGCAGTATTCAAATAGGCGGTGCGTGTAGAGTAATAAGTAATGGACTATCTAACAAATTAATAATAGACTCTGATTTAGTTTTTCCAACCGAACCAGTCATATGTAATCAAAAATGGTGTAGCTGCGGCCCAGATATGGAAACAAGAAAAGAATATGTCAAATAATAACACACATTGTATGGTTCCGTTAAGGGAACTGCATATAAATCCTAATGGGAAGTATAGAAATTGTTGCATACAACTAGACACAATTGATAAAATTGATTTAACTGTAGACGATCCTAATGAGTGGTTTGCCGTTGATCCTGGGATGCAATCAGTTAGGAATGCGTTAAAAAATGGAATAAAACATCCCACTTGTAAAAAATGTTGGAATTTAGAAGAAAATAATTTATCTTCTTATAGGACTAATTGGAACAGACAATATGAACAAGAAGGAAATATTGACTTAACTAGTCGAATAGAAATAATTGATTTAAGATTAGGAAATCGTTGTAATCTTAAATGTAGAATGTGTAATTCAACATGGAGTAATCAAATTTCTGATCAAATTACAGAATTAAAATCTATGGGGATCAACAACAGCTACACTAGTATGCCTGTTTTAGGAGTAGTTAAACAAGATGATAATTTCATGTCAGATCTATTTTATTTTATAGAAAAAACACCAACCATTAAAGAAATTAAATTTGCAGGCGGCGAACCTTTTGCAATGGAAGAAGTTGAAGAATTTTTATATAAATTAGTAGAACACAAGATTACCGATATCAAAATATCCATGTTGACAAATACAACTCTGGTAAAAGATAGAATTGTTGAAACACTAGAAAAATTTAAAAGTACACATATTCAGTGTAGTATAGACGGTATAGGAAAAATGTTAGAGTATCAGCGTCATCCCAGCAAGTGGGAAGTTATAGAGCGTAATTTTATTAAACTATATAATGCTAATTTAACGGTGAATCTTACTCCGTGTTGGAGTAATCTTAATGTATTGTCTATGGCAGATTTTTTAGAGTGGTCACGACAATTTCCAAAATCACATGTTGCATACAATGAAGTTACAATGCCCAGTTACTTGGATTGGAGACATATGCCCTTGAATATAAGGAACGAAGAGTTAACTAAATTAAAATCTATAGTGTTACATCAAAGAATTCATAAAGATTATAAGAAATTTATAGAAAAATTTGAAGTTGAATACTCTGATTTTTCTAAGGATGAGTTAATAAAGTTTAAAGATGCAATTATATCGTGGGACCTAACTAGTAAAATACAATATCAGGATCTCTACTCCTGGAACAACTTAATTCTTAAATAACAGATGATAGAAAAATACCCATCTAAAACCTGGTGCATTTTGCCCTGGGTACATTTAAGCACACGCCCAGACGGCAGTATGCGAGTGTGTTGTACAGCCAATGCCAGCGGAGTAGGAGCCAGTAACGATAAAAAAATTGGAGGTGCTCAAGTTGGTGTTCTCAAAGACGACGAAGGATTACCAAGTAATCTCAACAATACAGACTTTCAAACAGCCTGGAACAGCAACTACATGAAGAATGTGCGTAAGCTGATGTTGGCAGGTGAACAACCACCTAGCTGTACCAAATGCTACAAAGAAGAAGCTGCTGGCCATAACAGTAAACGCCAATGGGAAACTGAATATTGGAGCCAGCGTGTTAGTGTAGACAAGTTAACCAATGAAACCAACGAAGACGGCAGTGTTCCTCCACAGTTGGCCTACATTGATCTACGTTTCGGAACCAAGTGTCAACTGGCCTGTATCATGTGTAGCCCACACGACAGCAGTGGCTGGATAAAAGATTGGCAAAAAGTATTCCCTACACTAGAAAGTGAGGGAGTTAAAAAGATATGGCAATGGGACAACAAGGGCAGCATCAACGGCAGCAGCTATAATTGGCACAAACAGAATCCTGTATTCTGGCAACAGTTCTACGAACAGATCCCGCATATGCAACAGGTATATTTTGCAGGCGGCGAACCCCTAATCATTGACGAACACTACGAAATTCTAGAAGAGATTATTCGTCAAGGTCGTGCTAAGGACATTGAGATTCGATATAACAGTAACGGAGTTGAATGGCGTGAAGATCTATTCGAGCTGTGGAGCCATTTTAAAATTGTACGTTTCCATTACAGTGTAGACAGCATAGGTGATATGAACGAGTATATTCGTTATCCTAGCAAGTGGACTCGTACACAAGAAGTATTCCGTATACTAGATGAGCAGACTACAGACAATGTAGAAGTTACTGTTGCTTGTGCTGTAAACGCATTGAACATTTATTATATTCCAGATTTTTTAAAATGGAAGCTGCAACAGAACTTTAAGAAAGTTAATATGTGGCCACTGGGAGCAGGCGGCATTAACTATCACTTTGTCTATTGGCCAGCTTTCCTAAATGTAAAAGTATTACCACAATGGTTTAAAGATGAATGTGAACGCAAGTACGAAGAGTTTATTCCTTGGTTTGAAGAAAACTGGGAACTGTGCTTGTCTGAAAAAGATCGAGGCAAAGTAAGTAAAGAACGCTGGCTAGCCAACAGTTATGGTGTTAAAAGATTGAGAGGCATGATCAGCTTTATGAAAAGCGAAGACTGGAGTCAACGTTTACCAGAAATGAAAGACTATCTAGAAAAAATAGATGCCCATAGAGGAATTACTTTTTACAACACTTTTCTAGAAATGGCTAATATTTTTAATAACAAGGATTAACAATGTACGATTCAATTCACGGTAACCCGGTAGTTTTTAGACAAGTTGCAAAAGATCTTGCAACTATTCACTCGAGATGGGAACGAGATGATCCTTATAAAGAGCCGCACGAATCTTGGATGAAAAATCTTAAAGATCCTGCTGTTGTACAAAATATTTCAGAAAATTTACAACCACCTAAAGTTTTTTATGAGGGTGACGATGTGACATTTACTACTGATGAATTACGGTGGATGTATGGATTCGCATTTTCTCAGTGTTTAAATGTTAGACATAATGCTAACGGAACTATTTTTATGTCTGGAAACTTACATAAAATTGCAGAAAAATTTATTAACAAACTAGAAAAAATATTACCAGGCTGTGGGGACAGTCCCAGCGTAGCAGGAAATTTTTTAATTACTCCTAGTCAATACGGGTTACACACTGATAGTACAAGAGAAACAGATTGGATAAACAGTTTTCAAAAAGTTCCCGAAACTAGTAACAACAGGCGATTCGTTCCGTGGAGAAATATCCTAATTCCAATGTGGATAGGAAATTATCCAGATACAGTTAGTCACGGAGTATTTTTTAATCAACGACATATCGATTTTGCACATGTTTACTTGCATGGCAATCCTTATAATAGACCAACCGCTACAACATATCCAGTGGTAACAGATCACGGAGTCATTCAATTCCATAACGGGGACGGTAATTCAATTCCTAGAGAAAACAATTATGTACCGTATGACAAAGAGCATTGGAAAGAATATTTAGAGTATACTCCATACAGCAGATTAACAGGACTTGCTCCAGAATTAACTTGTGAATGGGTTCCGGGTAAACCTTTTGTATTCGATGCGTTCCAACTACATGCTACTAATAAGGGAACTAAGGTATTGTATGATTATAAACATACACCTGTCGATAAAGAAGGTAAAGAAACTGATTCGCCACATATAGAAACAGTAAGAGAAACATGGAACGTTAAAATGGGCTTGTTGTTAACATTTTTAAGAGAAGTAAAATGACATCTAAGACGTTCTGCATAATGCCTTGGAACAGTCTTGCCACTAATGCGTCAGGGGCGTATCGTGTCTGCTGTAACAGCACTCCTGGAAAAAATGCTATTAAGAATGAAGCTGGGGATACAATGAAAATTCATACTCATACACCCAGTGAAGTTTGGAATAGTCCAGTGTATACTAAAATTAGGCAAGAAATGCTCAACGGTATTAGGCCCGAAATGTGCGAAAGATGTTTTAAAGAAGAAGACGCCGGGATTGAATCTGCAAGGGTAAACTGGAATCGACGATGGCACAATCCTAGCAAAGAATACAAGGTAAAAGAAACTCCAAGCATTCAATATGTAGATTTAAGATTAGGCAATTTGTGCAATTTAAAATGCAGGATGTGTAATCCCTACAGTAGCAATCAATGGATTGAAGAATGGAATCAAGTTGTTGGAAAAGCAGAACTTGTTCCTAATTTTCCTATTAGTGTAGAAGAATCGACTAGGTTAGCTAATATGACTTGGCCCACTAAAAATACTACTTGGGATAGTCTAATTGAAATTGCAGATACTATTGAAGAAATATATTTAACAGGTGGTGAACCTACACTGGCAATTGAACAATACAAATTATTTAATATTTTAATAGAAAAGAATCTAGCTAAAAAAATTAAATTGAAGTATAATACAAATTTAACTAACATTCCTAAAAAAATGTTAGAGTATTGGGATCACTTTAAACGTATACAAATCAATGCAAGCATCGATGCCTACGGAGATTTGAATAGATACATCCGTTATCCTACAGCTTGGTCTAGTGTTGAAAAGAACATGGATAAATTTGTCAGCATGAAAAATGTTGAAGTTCAACTTCATTGCACTGTACAGACTTATAATATATTAAATCTAAATGAATTATTTGACTGGATGACCCGATATTCTAATGTTAAACTATATCTCAATATATTAAATCATCCTAGGTCTATGAACATACGTGTATTGCCTAAAGAGTTAAAAGAACTAGCAGTAAGTAGACTTCAGCCCTATCTAAAACTTCCTAAAGTTCAAGATGTAATTAACTACATGATGGCACAAGATGACAGTCAGTACTTACAAGAGTTCTTTGATTATAATAATACATTAGACAAACTTAGAGATCAAAATTTTTTTGTCCTAGTTCCAGAATTTGAGAAATATAAACATGAAACATTTAGTATGTAGTAAAATGTGGACAGATATAAATTTAAATATCCCCACTAAAGAAATTAAAAATTGTTGCAAACGCCAGTCTACAACGCCATCTGTTAATGAATTAAAGTTTTTAGGCAAAGATTCTTTTACAAAGCATCAATTATTAGTTGATGACAAAGAATTTATGGTTGAAAATAATCAACTTCCAAACGCATGCTACGGATGTAAAATAACTTGGCCTGATTCTTTATGGAATACCTGGAATGAATGGAAAGATAACGATTGGAGCCAGGAGCAATTAAATAATCTAGCAAATAAAGATAAAGTTAAGCAAATAGAAATAATGTTAGGTATTACCTGCAACCAAACCTGTATGTATTGTACAGAATTTGTTAGCAGCAAATGGGCTGACCTAAAAGGAATACCTGTTGTTAATGATACTGAATGGGAAGATACTGCATTAAATAACCTATTCAATTACATAGAAAGTGACAGATATAATGATACTCAATCGTTATGGTACAATTTTCTTGGCGGAGAGCCTCTTTTAGAACCTAGAATTTTTGAAGTAGTTGAAAAAATAATTAAGATACATCGACTAAAAAATGTACTAGGCAAAGTCATTACTATAAACATGACAACTAATCTCAATATTAAACCCAAGACTATTGACCGTTTTATTGAAATTATAGAAAAGAATCCAGATATTATTTGGTCTATTAGTGCTAGCATTGATGCAATAGGCTTTCAGGGAGAAGAAATTCGTGACGGTTTAATTTTTGAAAGATTTAGTCAAAATTTAGAAAAAATATATGCTTCTAAAAAATTTAAACATATAAACATACTACCTTCTGTTAGTGCTCTAAGTGTTCCTAATAAAGTAGAATTATTAAAATGGTTCATTGACATATCAACAAAGTATAACCGTATTGACGAAATTGGACATTCTTGGTCCATAGGAACAAATATTGTAACATGGCCAAATGCAATGCATCCCGGAATATTAACTGACTCTTACAAAGCTGAATTAGATTCCTGTATAGAAGTTATCAATAACATACAAAATTCAAATCCTGTTTTTGTTAAAAATTATACAAGACATTTAGAAAATATAAAATCTTTAATTGGTAGTAAACGAGATCCTGTTTACTTAGAACAAGCAAAGCATTGGTATATAGAGCAAGGCAAGATAAAAAACAAAGACTACTTTGAAATATTTCCTTTCCTAAAAGATATTTTATGACAGATAATTACCTATCAATTAATTTTGTTACTCCTAAAAAATCTAGAAGTAAAAAAATAATCTATATTTTTTGGAACGACTATTTTTATAAAAAACAAAAATACAATCACGATTTTGAATATGCTAATGAATTAATGCATATGACCAGCATGTTGTCCAATAGTATGTTATATCATAATTACGATAGAATAGTATGCCATGATATAGAACAGGCTCTTGAAGTTGCTAAATCTGCAGGCTTTGTACATACATTTATACAAACACCAGGCAATGTTGTTAGAAAAAATATTAATAGTGCTTTATTAGAGTTTATTAGTCAGCATAGTAGTTATTTTTTAGCAGGACATATATTAGACGGAAAACCTAAAAACAGATATCTTTGGATGCACGAGCAATGTTTTCTTTTTAATTTACCACATTTAGATAACTTCGATTATACCATTGACATAGAGTGTAACACTTTAAAAGTATTTCAAGAATATGAAAGAAGTCTTGAAAACTTTCACGACGACTATACTCCTTTATGGGTCAAAGGTTTACCGTCACAAATTGAATCTAAATCATATGACTGGTCAGCGTCCTGGTTAAACTATGGATTATCAATTGATTCTTTAGAAGTTTTTCCTGAATCTATTAGAAGTGCAAAATTTCATATGTACCCGGAAAATACGGGACATATAGAAACATGGAAACAAGAATCGATTAACGACAATCAACTTGCTAAAATTCTAAGAGAATCGTGTAAAATTGATAACCAACAACATGTGTTTAACAATGAAAATTTTAACAATCAAGTAGCACAAAATGTCAAAGATAAAATTGACATTTTAGTAATTCCTGCCAGCGGATTCTTTGCAGTACACGCCGCTAAATTTTTTAATCCAACAAAGATAATTTTTTATGATATCGATGAAAAAACTTTAAATTTTAGAAAAGCAATTAACGACACATGGGACGGAAAATCCCCTATTAAAGATTTAATTGTAGACGGGCTAACGCCTTTTTCTGATTCAGATGTTGCAAAGATACCTTTAGTAGACGGGCATTGGTTTAAGACTCAAGAAGAAGCAGACGAGTACTGGCCTTTATATCAGTCTATAAAGAAAGAATATATTAAGATAGATATAATTGACGACTATAATAAGTTTATTAAATTAATACCGAATACTGATAATGTTTATATATGGCTAAACAGCATTTACACGTATTCTATTAACATATGGAATCATAGGCCAAAAAAAATATTTGAATCATATTTTGGTCTTGTCTACGGATTAAAAACATACTCTAACAGGATATGGATAGACTGCAAAGAACCAATGGGACAATATAGAAATTACGAAGTACACGATTATTCTCCTGATGCTACAGCATTTGCATATTCAAACTACAGGAAATATCTATGAAAATTTTAGTAGCAGGCAACAGCAATTACGGTCTAGCAAAAGAAATTTTTAAACTATATCCTGATGCATTTTTTGCAAGTAGAACCACTGGGTTTGATCTAACATCAAAAGACGGGCAAGATAAACTGGCAAATGTAATTACTGATTATGATGTTTTTATAAACTGTAGCGCACTTTGGAAATTTAATCAAACTGTTTTGCTCGATACAGTTTATAAAAAATGCACAGAGAACGATCATCGTCCCTATATAATTTGTATAGGGTCAACAACGGATAGAGTAAAAAAAGGTGGCGCCTGGTTATATAATGCAGAAAAGAAAGCCTTGAGAGATTATTGCAATACACTAGGCATGAATGGAGTTTGGGGTTCTGCTCCTAAATTAACCTTAATTAGTTTTGGTAGTTTAAGCAATGTTCAGGGCAAGCATCCTGATCGAACATGTTTAGAAATCAGTCGTGCAGCAGAATATATTAAATGGTTATTAAATCAACCTGCTGATATTTGTATCAATGAGATCAGTGTAGATCCTTTACAGGTGTTAAAATGAGATGTGCAATTTATTTAGAAGATAAAAATCCTATCAATGTGTTCTCTGCAAATGCTATTCGCGCAGGGCAAGGTATGCATGATTACGAAATAATCTATGATACTAATTTGTTTTCGTTATTTGACGACGTTATAAAATTTCGTAAGCAGTTTGTAGTTACTGATGCTAGATCTTTTTTAAAAATTATTGAACCGTATTTAGGTGTTAATACCATAGACACAGAGTTTTTAGAAAATATTAAATCTGGACTCGGAGTTGAATTAAATTTTAATAATTCAGTTATACCCTATGAGGCATACACTACCTGGTCTAAAAATCAATTAACACAAAACGGTTTTTGGGGATATAATTCAGAAGATTTAAATTTACCTAAAAATTCATTTAGTGGAATAGTCTGTGTTGCTAGCGGTTTAATCCCGTTAATGCTTATTGATAAAATGACCACGGTTGACAATGTTGTCATCACAGACATTAATGAGCATTGTCTTAGTTTCCAAGAACATCTTATAAAAAATATTGATAGAATTAAAACTGTAGGTCAATATATTGAATTTGTTAATGAATTTGGCAACACACACAGTTTAGAAATATACGGTACATTGTCTGATAAAGATACTGTACAAAATTTGTTAGACAGCATCCAGACTAAATTAACATTTTTAAAAAATTTACCTATCATATACTACAAGGGAGATCTAAGATTACCTGATCAATTTATTAGAGATACGCTAAAATCAAGCAATCTACCTTTGGTATACTTCAGTAATATTTTTTCATTTGTTCCAACATTAGAAAATAATAATTTAGAAAAGGATTTTATTTTATTTCTTAACATTTTGCTAGGATCAAATATAAACACTATATGGTACGGTGATACTTATGAAAGATATAAAACTTCAAACTTTGTTATTCAAGCGAATGATTTTTATCACAAAAAGCTAAACATTAATTTACCGTACCAAGAGTTTTTAAATGAAATTACAGCCTTAGAAGAAAAGAATCTGTTTACTATACATAGAGACAGGGATGGCCACAAAGGTACATATTTTAATCATGGCTGGAGCAGTTTTGTATTACATGGTTTAGGATATAATAAAACCCATGGATATGAACAATACGGTTATAAGACTGATGAAGAATCACCTTACCATTGGACACAGGAAGCATTAGAAAACTGTCCAAAGATGGTAGAATGGTTTAAAGAAATGAAATTTAAAGACAAATATCATAGAGTTCGCCTAATGAAACTTGCTCCGGACGGAATGGTAGGACTGCACAACGATAATCCAAATCCTACAGCATCTGCAACCAACATGGCTGTTAATAACCCAGTTTACTGTGAAATGCATTTTTTAAATAGAAAATATCAATACTTAGGTATTGTTCCATGGCAAGCAGGTGATGTGTATAAGATATCAATTGGACTAAATCATTATGTTGTAAATAGAAGCAATGAAAACAGATACCACTTTATTATCCATGGTTCTGGGGGATACATTTAATGCACATTGACGAAGAAGAATTAAATCAAGTTGTAACCGACGATATATTATCAAAATTTGGAATAGTACTTAAAGAAGATTTATATCAACTAGCTTATATTGTTAGTAGACTAGATCCTGGTCCTATTATTGAAATTGGATCGTGGCTAGGGAAAACAGCCTATGCAATGTCACGCTATAAAACTCCAAATAGTGTTTTACATCTTATTGATCCTTTTGAATCTGACTTTAATTCAGGTAAACCATATCCTCAAGCTGATATAACAACTCATTATAGAAAAGATAATTTAGCAACTTCGGATGAAGAAGTTGCTAAATTACAAGGAATAATATATGAGCACCAAGGAGATAATTTACCTGCTGTAAAATATGTGTTAAAGGATTTTTTAGATACTACTGTATTTCATAAAATGCTCAGTGAAAATTTTGATTTAACTTTTGAACCTAAGTTTGCATTTGTAGATGGTAGTCACACTTACAATGAGTGTTACGGCGATCTTAAAAAAATTATAAAGTATAGTAACACATTGATTGCAGTACATGATTACGATCAGGATGATGTAAAAAAAGCCTGTGATGACATTGTTCAAGAATATAATAGAAAATCGTTTGAAGCACGTAATATGTTTTATATTTTAGATAGCAATAATCATTCCGAAAATTTAATCACAGATTTATTAAAAAAATTACACCATGAATGATTTAAGCTGGTCAGCTTACGATTTTACTCAAATACCGTACGATGATATTGTTCGTGTGGGCCAACGTACAATGTTGTACAAAGATCTCTTCACTGTCAGTTGGTTGTTAGGACGTTACTGCAATTATCGATGTAGCTATTGCTGGCCTTATGCTCGCAGTGATAGCAAAGATCATAGACCAACAGAACTGTGTTTACGTACAATAGATGAAATCAAACGACAAGCCAGAGAACGTAATTTTAACAGTTTTCATTTTAGTCTCAGCGGCGGCGAGCCTACATTCCATCCTGGGTACATTGACATTCTTAACTACCTAAATGATGATGTAGCTAGTACAAACTACACCAGTGTACACATGACCAGTAACATGAGTCGCTCACTTAAATGGTTTGAAGAGCAATACTGCCCTGCTGTAAGCAAGTTTCATCGTGCCAGCATCACTGCCAGTCTGCACACAGAGCACGTAGACACAGCTGAGAAGATGCAGGAATTTGCTGACAAGCTAATATTGTGCCAACAACACGATGTTCAAATAACCATCAATCAAGTCATGGTTCCTGAATGGTTTGAACGAGACTTTGAAAATGCCCTATTCTTTCACGATCAAGGAATCAACGTAACTCTTAAACCGCAGAGTGATCCCACAGCCAGTAGAGTGGTAGATGGATATACAGATGAAATGCTAAAGCGCCTACATAACGGTATGCCTCAACGAGCGTTCACTGAAGACAAAGCAGCCAAGACCAAGTTGGTTAAACGCCCAGAGCCCAAGTTCTTTAAAACACCTGATCCAATTTACAAACAGGAACATAGTAAAATTCCACAGCATTTCCAAGTAGAGTTTGTGGATAAACAACAGAAGATTTGGTATATGGATCAAGCTGAACGGTTCAACGCTTTTAATTTTAACAAGTTTACGGATTGGGAATGTTCAAGCGGTTATAGAGGAATTATTATTCGCGAACCCGACGGCAGTATTAAACGTAGTTACAGTTGCAGTGATGCTCCTCTAGGGAATATTGAGACAGGATTTAAATTGTTCGATGGGCCTAAGCCCTGTATTAGCCCTAGCTGTGTAAGCAGTGCAGACAGCAAAATACCCAAAAGAGCACCTGGGACACAACTACCACTTTGGCCCGGAGACAAAACTTTTGAATCCAAATAAATACTTTATGCGAATATTTGAAGTTATCCAAAATAAAGAATTAGACGAAGAGCCCGCCAGCCGAGCTCTTTGCACAAGCGGCAAGCCCAATGCTGCACTAGGTGCCAGTCAATTGGCCAGCTGCAAGAGCCAGGGCTACCGTGGCCGTCACGGTAATAAAAGTCACAAGATTGGCAGTGAGCGCACCACAGTAAAAGGCAAAAGAATCAAGGGCAAGAAATATGGCGGCCCGCTTCCAGATTGGAGTTGATCTACCATGCATAGAATCGTAAAAGGAGATCTGTTGATAGCTCCTCCTAACATGAGCGATTCAAGATTTGACAAAACAGTATTACTGGTTACTCAGAGTACAAATCGAGGATCCCTGGCACTCTGTGTAAATCGCCCAACAAATCATTCAATAAACAGTGTTCTCAAAGAAATAAACATAGAGCTAGCGCAAAATTTCAATCTCTATTGGGGCGGCCCGGTTGGCATTAACACAGTATGGATGTTGCACGACAGTGATTGGAAGATGGACTCTACTCATAGAATCAACACTGATTGGTCAGTGACCAGCAATGTTGGAATGTTTCATCATCTGGCTGACAATGATTATCCCAAGAGTTTTAGAATATTCTTTGGACAATGCAGCTGGGGGCCGGGACAACTTGAAGGTGAACTACTGGGTGATCCTCCGTGGACAAGTCAGCAAAGTTGGCTGACTTTGAAAACCCCAGATCCAACTTGGCTTTTAGAAACCAATACAAAAGAAATATGGATAGAATCTACACAGCTATGCGGAGAACAGGCTACTGACAGTTGGATGGCCTAGATGCAACTCCGCAGCACTAGAGACGATCAATATTTCTATATCGATTGGTGGTTGATGAATCACTGTAATTACAATTGCAGTTATTGTCCGGACATCATAAAAAGTGGTAGCATTGACCTACCAAACATTGAACACTGTTTAAAATTTGTTGATCAAGTTAATAATTTTGCCAAAACTCTAGGCAAGACCTGTAATTATTATTTTACAGGAGGAGAAGTTACTCAATGGCCGTGGCTTGTGGATTTGATAAAATACATCAAAACAAAAAACAGCAAGGTGTCTATAAGAACCAATGCCAGTATGCCTATTGCAGAATGGCACGCTCTGTTGGACACAGTCGACAGCATAAATCTAGAAGTGCATTCAGAACATACTCCTATCAGTCATTTTATGCTGTGCTTATATGCTGCCAAAAAGAAAAATGTCGATGTGAACATAACCGTGAGTATGTTGCCGGACCGTTGGCAAGAACTAGAAGATACCATTACTAAAATAAAAAAAATGTGGCCCGATCAGCAGGTTCACAGAAAGATACTGTTTGAAGATCCTGCTATCAACAAACAACCAATGGAATACCAGCCAGAGCAAAAAGTAAAACTAAAACGTCAGCACGGAGATTTGATCTATACCAATGAAGTCGGCCAAGAAGAATTTACAGATTATCAAACTCTTCTCCTAGAAGGTAAAAATAAGTTTCAAAATCAAAGTTGCCAGGCAGGGATTGATCAATTAATCATTGATGCTTGGGGTCGTGTAAAAAGAGGCCACTGTGGTCAAGGTGGCCTCGTTGGAAAACTAGGAATAGAATTTACAGGAGTTCAAAGCTCTGTAATTTGCAAAGCCGATGCGTGTCGCAACGGCTTTGACATACACGCGGCTAAACAGTAATTTCTTTTTCGGCAATTACATCACGCAGTATATTTTCTACCAGCTGATTTAGAGTAATGTCCTGTTTATGTGCCATACGCATAAGTTCAAACATTTGATCATCTTCTAGTTCCAACGGAACTGATACACGGACATCGTAGTCTTCCCCTTCTTGAATAGCTAGACATTTTTGAAAAAAGTCATCGTCTACTTCTAGATCAATATAATTGACATCATCCCAGGCATTGTCTTTGTCGATGTCTCTCTTCTTGGCTTCTTTACGATTCTTCTTTTGGAATTCTTCATTAATCATACGGTATGCACGATTATGTACATAATCGTGTGCTTGCACTTCGTAAACTGTTTGATCTCGAGTATCAAAGATAATTGTAAAGCTGTGACCGTCCTGGTCGCCGTTCCATGAGTCTAGTGCGTAAGCATTGGAACCGTAGCACTGCCACATATAGTCGCTACCTTCTGTAATTCGATAGCCAACCAATTCCATCCATTCTTTCATCGTAATCATTTTACATCCTTTAGGTAATTAAAAACACAGTTGCAAATAAAGAAATAACAAATACCACACTCATCATTGAAGTGAATATAGTTGCTGCCAATCCTCCCTCAGTCTCATACATAGCTAGACCTGTTGCTATGGTAAAAAATATCAACGACATAAACCATACGCCGATATATATTTCTTTATACGTCATTGTGTGTCCTTGAACTGTCGTTCAGCAATCATGGTTTCAAACGTGGCCCACAGCAGTTTGAACTTGAATTCATACACACAGGCCAATGAAGTCATGTCTGCTGCATTGGCACCTTGAGCTTCCATCATGGGAAGATCATCAGTGATCTTCCAGCAGTCCATAATCTGTTGTTCTAAATCAAATCTATCAGTCATTTTCAATTCCTAATGTTTGTGGACTATGATCCAACCTATCACTCCGTGGTTCACAGTAAAAGGCAGCGTCTTCATCTGTTATTGTAACACATAGATCACTGTGTGTCAAGTCGTAGTCTATGAATGTTGAGCCATCATACACTCGAAATACCACATCATAGCCCGAGCGTAGTAAATGTCCAGTAACTCCGTTGGCTGGTGTAATCGTCATGGTGTCCTTTGTGGGTAATAGTAATGACAATAAGAACGGTTGGTGTTCCAATCTCCTGCCATGCCATCTAAATCCTGTAGACTGTCCACAGCACGTTCTTCTATGCTGGCATGCTGATGCACAATCCATGGTGTGGCACGCCTTGCCCGCAGGTATTGCTTGAGATAGATACGGCTTTGTTCCAGCCGATTCATTCTTCAACTCCAAAACGGTCTTGAATTCTTTGTTCAATCTCATAGCATCTATCCAGCGCCCAGTCATCGGGTTCAGAAATGTTTCCCACATTACGTGCAATATCCATACATTCCTTCACAATCAACTGGGCGAACTTTTCTCGGTCAAAGTCCCAACACGCTCCGTCATGGGCTATGGGATCAATGCGGGTAGTAGCCTGTTCAGCAAGTTGTCGAATTCGTTTGTTCATAGTTCAACTCCGAAATAGGGCATTGCCCAATTGTTGTTCAAGGTCAGCAACTTGTTTTTCATACCGATCAATTCTATTATCTCGGTCATCTTCTACGCTGCTTAATTCTTCCTGCAGATAGGTTATCTGTCCTTTTAAATATATAATCTCTTGATTAAGTTCAAAGATTTTTTCTCGCTGAGGATCTTCATCATTCATCATTCTTCAACTCCGAAATGTTTCTTAGCGGCATTCCATCCATACTGAAATGCCTCCCACTCTAGTTCATCGTAACCATAAGCACCTGTCATGACGCTGTGCGACCTTGAATCTGATGTGTCGTCAAGAAACTTGTTAAACATATCTGCTTGTTCTTCGGTGTCCCAATCTTTTTTCATTCTTCAATTCCGAAATGTGTTAAAATATTTCCACCAATCCATTCGCATTTGTTCTCATCCGCAACATCAGCAATTTTGGCACATTCCCGCACAATTAACTCGGCGAACTTTTCTTTATCAAAAAGCCAACCATCACTGTTATTGTAAGAGGTAGCCTCATTGGCAAGTTGTCGAATTCGTTCGTTCATACAATTACTGCTTTCTCTGTGGCTCGTTCATCCCAAATCTTGTAGCTGTGATTCTTGCGTACCCAATCGGCAAAGCTCTGCGCATCTGTAGTAAACCAATCTTGGATGTCTGTTTTTGTAATGTCGTCATTACTAGTGAACACGTAGATTTCGTAGTGGCGATGACCGTTAGCCTGGGCACGAAGCTTTAATGATTGAATGCTAAAGCTCATAGGCTTCTCAACCCGTTTGCTTTGTTTGATAGAATCAAACAAATGGCCTTTAGCCCAATTGTCGGGATGATGTTCTGTGATTTCTTCAAAGAACTCCACACCATTCATATCCCAGCTAACAATGTAATAACGCATATCTGCTCCTGACTGTGTCTGTGTATAACAATTATAACATCAAATTAGAAAATTGTCAATGGATTTATGTCTTTGTTTATTTTATATCTTTGAGAGTTTCATTTAAAAAATCTCTAGTGACCTGCTGGCTTTTGGTAGCGGCTTCATGGTCGTATTTTCGAACAATAAAATTACCTATATATTTGTTACTTCCGGTAAGAGTGCTTCCGGGTTGATCAAAAGCGTGTGACACTCCTTTGTAAACATTGAGTCTAATTTGATTAGTAGCCCACTTGTCGTATTCACACCACGAGAATCTAGCAAGATTATCTTGATCACCGTGATGGATTAATACCGGAGCACGTGATGATACAAGAGGAGAGTTGCAAGGAGGGTAATATGCAATAAATGCAGAAATAAAAGATAGGGTTTCATCACCGCCGTAAGTTCGGTTGAATCTTGGATCGGATGCTCGCATGACACCTTCCCCGCCCCGACTCTGGCCTAGTAATGCAATTTTTCCTTTGTGAAAATTTTGAGATTGCAACCACTCAGCAACAACAGCATAATCACTTACTCTATCATGAACATTCAAGGGCGGCGGCTCTACCCCGGTATGTTTTCCAATCCCACGTGAAGTACAATGATCGATAACAATAGCATTATATCCCCAGTCATTAAGTGTCTTAGCCCAACTATGTTCAAAGCTAGTCAAACACCCCCCACCATGAGATACAATCACACTAGGTGCGGGAGATGATAAGGTGTATTGCTGAATCGAAAATTTAAACGTATCACCTTTTTGATTTGTAAATGAAGCACATCCTGACAGCAATACTATTGAAAAAATTAAAACAAATAGTTTTTTCATCTTAAACTTTCTTTTTAGATTGAGAATTAACGAAGTGTAATATTACCTACAACAGCGCCTGGCTTCTGCAGAGCTTCATCACGTCGACGTTTGTATTCTTCGTTGTCAACCTGTAACAGATTTAAATCTTGGGGTTGAACCTTGCCAACTACCACAGGTGTAATCTGTGTGTCGGATATCTGCTTTTTAGTATTTTTATTGATCTCTCGATCAATTGCTTCGTCACTATCCTGCTTTATTGTTTCACGTTGCAGTTTGTCTTTGAGTAAACGATTAGTATCGCCCATTGGATAGCGAATTAATACAAATGTACGATACGAACGATTCTCGGATATAACCCGGCTGTCCTCTAAATGATGACCAGTCAAAGCTGTATCAGTAATAGTCTTTCGAATCATGAGACTTGAGTAGTCGTTGGTCACTGTACCAGCACTGTCCTTTCGACTTTGACGGAACACAGAATCAACAACTCCGTTGATCTTGTCTGCTAACTGATGTTGTGCATCAAGCATGGCCTTGGCTCGACTCATAGATAAGTCTGAGCTGACTCCTGTACCGGTGACAAATACATATTCTTCTGTACTTGCTGGTGCCTTGACATACCAACTGGGTAGATCAATAGTCAACGGTGCTTCTGCTCTGCCTTGTGCAGGTACAGTTTGATCTTTAGTCACTGCTGGAGTAGGACTAGGAATTGGAGCATTAGGTGTAAGTTTTGTACTACTGCAACCACTTAGTACTGCCAACACGCTTAATGTTAATAGTGTCTTTTTCATTTTGCCATCTCCTGTGAGTGTGTTTTAACTGTGTCTACGCCTTTGTCAAGCATACGAGCAATGCCGGAGAATCCAACAGTTGCTAGTATCAATCCAAAAACTGTGCCTATAATAAAGTTTCTCATATGAGCCTTTCTGTGTGTGATGTTAATATTATAACGTGAAACTTACCACTTGTCAACCACTCGCCAAACCTTTTGATCAGGGCTTCGGCAAATAATTCCTTGATGCATATCAACTTTTCCAATACCGGGATTAGATTCAATAAACCATTTACAAAAACTACCCCGGTATCTGAATATATTTTTGTAGGCAGGATGCACTTGAACTTCGCTTTCCCAAATTAAATCACCTACAGATACAGCAGCCTTTTGTTTGGGTTTGGGTTCATCTGTACAAATCAATTCTTGACTGCCAGTAATTTTGGTACCGCTAACAGATTCCAAAATACTCACACGCCCAGCATTTAGTGCTTTGGCACAGATGTTATCTAAACTGTCACTGACACTGCCAGTTTCCTCACCTTGAGCAGTGTGCCATTTTCCATCGATATAGGCACGAAATGTGATTCGACAGATATTCTTACCGTTGCCTTCGGGTAACACCTTTCGTTCTACATCTGCAATCTGTTCAATCGACGCAGTCAGTTTGCTCACGGTAGACGAACGAGTATAACATTCCGCCTGCGCAGTTGCGGCTGAGAGCAAGATCAAACTGGTTAGAATCCTTGACATTGTGTTCTTATTGTCCATAAGACTACCTTTGCTGACTGTGTTCGTTGTGTAGCAGTTTGATTACCGGATATCGTGGCAAACGTGCCCTGCCAAACGGGATTTTCAATTTGCGGATTAGAAATTATTGCTTCCAGATCTGCTGACATCATGTTTCCATATCTACAATCGACTTGAAGAGGTTGAATTGCGTGATTGGGACTAGCACCATTGTGCTGTGCAGTTGCACAGCCAGATAATAATAGAACAAGTAAAAGTGGTTTCATTCTCTGCTCAATCTGCTCCAAACTAGGAACTCTTTAAAGGCTGTATAAACTGTGGCAGCTTCCTTGTCATCTACAGGAACTTTTTCACCGCGAACATAAAATCCATCTTCAGCAACACGAAGCATCTCAACTCCCTTGTTGTTTAGAATAATATTGTTTGGTTTAGGTTCGTGAAAGTTATATACTACAGGTTCTGTAGCCCAATTGGCAACGACCTTGTTTAACTCTGTAAAATCATAAGCCATTAAATCTTCTCCCCAGCCTTAAAGCCACGAAATCGTAGAAATCTTGGAAAGCGCAAACTGTAGGTGCCGTCTTGATTCTGTGTCACAGCATCAGCACGTACTTCTACTACCTGCCCAACCACTGTATCACGTTCTTGCCAATAAGAATCACGATCAGAATCACTAAAACCACTACCCACATTGACTGAAATTGATTTACCGTCATCCACACCCTCGCAGACCAATGCACCAAGACGTCCAACATTTCTTCCGGTACCTTCTTCCACGGATGTGATCGAAAGGCTAACTTCGATAAAGGGTTTTTGCTTGAGCCACGAAACAGATCTTTTACATTCATATTTGGCCTCTGGATCCTTAATCATTATACCTTCAAAACCTTCTGCAACCATTTTCTTGTTGTAGTCTCTGTATTCAATATCACCTACAAACTCATCTAGATTAACTTCAATCTGTGGAATGATCTCAACGCATCCGCTGTCTGCAAAGATATTGACCCAATTCTTTAGCAGGTTAGAACGTCGACGTTGCCCCATCACACTCTTGCCAGCTTTAAACTCCACAAGTGGAACAGCATCGAACAAACACAAACGGGCATCTTGTGCCTGCACATTGCTTTTTCTATGAACCTGCTTCATAAGGTCCTGGAATGAATGACTAACAACTTCACCATCAAATACCATACTGCGGCCAATCTCTTCGATGTAGCCTTCTAGATAGCTAGTGATGTGTGCAAAGTTTTCAAGTACTTTACCATTGCGTGTGTACATGGTAACAGTTTTGGATTCGTAGTCTACCACAGTGATAGCACGAACACCATCTAGTTTGGGTTCAAGCAGTTTCTTGCCTGTGATCTTCTTTTCGTGGTTGGCACCGTCGTGTGCCAACATGCATTCAAACACAGGTACAGATGCAATGGTCTTGCCTTTGAGTACCTTGTTGACTGTTTTTTCGCTGACACCGCAACGTAGATCTTTGATCAGTATGCGACGATACCAATCGTTCCATTGACCTTGTGTGGCCACATCCATGGCCAATTGAATAGCATCACGGGCATCGTGTCCTGTGAGTTTTCGACGATAGAGACTGTCTGCAAGTTCCACAAAGTTAGTCCAGCTGAGACCTTGTCCTTCAGCTTTGTCTTTGATAGGAACCTGTTTGACTCCAAAGGTGTACAGACCATCTAGTGCCATACGCAGTCCTTCGAAGAATTCGTCTAGACCCTCTTCAACGGCAGCTTCAAGTATCTGTTCTTTGTTAATACGGCTATTGTGGATTTCCAATTGCCGAATAAGGTATTCTGGTTGCGTTCGCAAAATCTACTCCTAGTTGTTTACTATGCTACTAGTATAGCACCATAGGAGAGTTTTGTCAATCAGTTTCTATGAATAGAGTTGGATGTGATTGAGCAGGATTGGATCGATCCACAAATCTCTCGCTCATTTTGGCAAACATCTTGGCGTCACGCTCTACAAGAACGCAGTCTCGTCCTGTGTTCTTGGCCGCGATACCGGTACTGCCAGAACCCGCAAAGGTGTCTAGAACAACATCGCCGGGATTGGTACACAGCTCAATAAAGTATTCCAGAATCTCTGTGGGTTTTTGTGTAGGATGTATTTTGTCTTTGCCCAATCCGCCACTGTAGGTAATGGTATTTGGAATGATTGCCTGTACCTTACCGTTACTTTGTTTACGACTGAGAATCATTGCTTCCGCTTCTCGTTTGGCATCTGCAAATATGGCATCCAAACTGCGATTACCCAATCCGTCTTTGACTTCTCTGTAGACAATGCTGGATACCTTGTCTGCTACAGCATATCGATCAACAATGCTGTTTAGATCTGTGTCGCTGTTGAATGTGCGCTTGCCTCCGGGCTTGATGCCCCAAAGTATATACTCGCAGCCACTAACAGGATTAACGTGTCGATTGAACGGTACTGCCGCGGGCTTCTTCCACGACCATACACGTTTTGGTTCAAACCCTGTATCGGCCATAACTTTCCAAAGATAGCTGACATATTGGTCACTGATAAACACAGCGAACGATCCACCTTTGCGTACTTTCTTATACCACATCTCACTCCATTGTGTAAGTTGGAACAAGAACTGTTCGTGTGTGACAGCATCCCAATCTTCAT